>Ga0307990_1000019_pt1 | contig 139375 bp, 111 predicted proteins | sample EllFjometagen129_FD_203168 | JGI IMG/M metagenome (GOLD analysis project Ga0307990, IMG submission 203168) | Marine microbial communities from Ellis Fjord, Antarctic Ocean - #129 | ecosystem: Environmental > Aquatic > Marine > Unclassified | place: Southern Ocean | collected 2014-10-08 | reverse complement strand
ATTTAATTATAGCTAAACAATCAATCAATCTAAATCCAAAAAAAATATAAACCGTGTTTGATAGAATAATGTTGTTGCATTAAATGCTTCTTACGTTTTTATTGATGGCTAAACTTAATGGCATTAGGATTGTGGGAGGAGGGGAATCGGGCGCTATGCGCCCGATTCCCCTCCTCCCAAATCAACTCGTGAACAAGGTCATTTCGATGCCGCACGTGCGGCAAGAAATCTATTCCACCTTGTCATTTCCTCATTATGCCCAAAAACTTTGGGTTACCTCTCAAAAAGACAAGGCTATTCATGAAAGTCAGGAGGAGGGTGGCAATGGGTGCTTCCCACCCATTGCCACCCTCCTCAACAAACCCTTAAAAGCCTTGTCATTTCGATTCGCCATCTGGCGGAGAAAAATCTATTTACAGTGATAGCCATTATTTCCTTCCACAAAAATGGTAGTAGAACCAATTTTAAAGATAAATCAAACCCTAATAAAAAAATGTCCCGACAGGGCAAAAAAAAAGCCACCCAGAGGTAGCCTTTTTTACAACTAACAAACTACTCAATTCTCCCTTTGTTTTTTACAACCTGCTCACTTGGAATAATTATTCTTTTCCTATTAAAGTATGCTTTCCATTCTGCAAAAGTTCCACGTACTCTGTAAATACGCATTTTACCTTTTACATTAGCGATGTAAAACCCATTACTTTCACGATTGAAAAGGAACAGCTTAGGATCAACCTGTGTGCGAATAGCATTATCAAGTGCTGACAAACTTCGAACATCTGTAATCGAAATGTACTTCGATTCGAAAACCGGACGATCAATGTCGGTGGACTGCGCAAAACTCAGCATGGTGAACGAAACCAGTGCTGCAACTAATACTACTTTTAAAGCTTTCATAATAACCTCCAATTTTTGATTGTTTAATTGTTTATTAAATTTTAAAAAGAACTGTTTTAAATCAATGAAACAAAGGTAACACAGCCCAATACCAAAAGCATGGCTGAATACATTGAAAGAAAAAAATGGTGGTTTTCAGTGAAAGGAAAAATATAATGCTTTTCCTCTAATTCTCAATCAATCACATCTGTCGAAAATGAGTGAGCAATCCTGCAAAACATAAATATAATACGCGTTTCCGGGAATAAGCTCCGGCAAAGTATAAATATCTTTTTCAGGCCAAAAAGTCCCGGTTCCCGCGATGGATTTAATGGCTTTAATGTTTCCATTAAGTATGCTGTTAAGTTCTTCAACAGAAACAAAACAAGGTATCGGGACAGAAATCAGATTCCAGCCTGCAAATAAGTTAAAAGTAAAATTACTTACCGGAATGCCCTCAACATCAATAGTAAATGATTGTGATGTTTTAAAAATTAATGATGATTGACTATTCCAAAGCCACAATTCTTCAATACCTGCCGGTGGGTAAAATACCTGAGAACCGTCATACATAAAAATTATATTTTCAAACTTATCACCAAAAACACTTTCGATGGTTCTCCATTTTGGGATTAAAAAGGAGGAAACTGCGTTCCAGTTATTATTAATTTCTATGCTATGAAATTGCAGATAGAATGCATCAATCCGATCGATGGCTGATATTCCTCCACTAACAAACAGCCCGTTATTTTGCGGCCAGCTTTGGTTAAAATCTGCATCTGCATAATAATCGGTATTGCTCACAACCGAAAATACCTTTAAAATAATTGGCTCACCTTCGGCAAATCCGTCTTTAATTGTTGTAGTAATGTCATCGCCATAAGCAACCAAGGCTATATCTTCCTGGCCATCCCATAAAATATTTCCGGCACACATTTCATTGGTTTCGCTCAAATAAAATGCTCCAATGTAAGAACCAGGGGGCAATGGAGCTCCATTTAAAGTTGGCAGGCTTAAAACAGGAATGGTAAGGATATGTGTATTCATTGTTGGAGTAAAACTCCAGGAATCGGGTAAAACATTATTTTTCTGTACTTCCAACTTAAGCACAACAGGTAAATGATCTGATAAATGAAACATGGCGTTTATCACCTCCTGGGGTGCGCTGCTATTTGGCGGGTTTACCAACGAGCCATTAAAGCGCTGGCCATCTTGCCCGGGTGTTGTATAACTCCCGTTTATGTATTTAATATTTGCATTCTCACTTTTCAGGGTGTCGTTAATCAGGATAAAGTCAAACCTGTCGTCCATTCCCCCGGCTGCAATACATCCATTCGAGGTAATATTTGTTGATTGCGAATGTACACTTGCAAAGTCCTGATTGTTGTGCCAGATTCCCTCCATATTTACCGGATCGGATAAGCGATAAATTCCAAGGTCATTCGCGGTAAAATTAAGCCATGCCTGCTCAAGATTATTCTGCAGGTTAAAATCCCCGGAAACCAAACAGGCATCGGTTATATGATTGGTCTCGATATAGTCCATCATCAAGCCGGCCATTTGTCCGCGGGTAATCTTGTCGTCCCCTGATTGTCCGGCTTTGAGATGAGCGGAAAACACATACAAAAACGAAGTATCACCGCCATTTACAAGTGCGTTACTTTTATAAAATAGCTTGTAAACATTCATGTCGCGCAGGTAATGCTCCACAACATCCTGCATTACAAGGCCAAACTTATTTGAATTATAATACAGCATATTCACTATTTGCGAGCCGGCAATATTAGTACCCCCGGCACGCTCAAAATAATTTCTACCCGAGGTATTCATTACATCGTTCAAAACAATATCCTGGTAATAAGATGAGGGGGCAATTTCATTCACAGCCATAATATCAGGAACGTAATAATCCACGACCACTTTTAACCACGCTGTTTTATCAGCCGGATCATTATTATTTACGGTACAATAATCGGTAAATACACCAAAGTTTAACAGGTTGTAATGCATTACCTTCACGGTATCCTGGCCTGAAACCAGGATACTGATCAATAAAAAAATACTATTTATAAAATACTTCATGATAATAATTGAGTTTCAAATTTGTTGCGAAAGTAGCAGAAATCGATGATACTAATTTAGATCATTTTTAAATCTCACCTATTTAAGTATTTTAATTCCTAAATTAAAAATTAAAATTTATTTTTACGCTCACAAAATCAGTCAGAAATTAAATTACATATTTAATATTCATGAAAAATAAAAGCAAAAAAGATAATAACGACTCCAGGCGCGATTTTTTAAAAAGCTCTGCTCTCCTTGGTGCAGGGGCTATTGCCGGAGCCGGACTACTTTCGTCCTGTTCATCTGAACCTGAATCTACCGGCGAAAAAATTAAATTGCTTACAGCCACCGGCGAACTGGTAGAGGTAGATCCCTCGCAGATTAAAAAGGTACGGAAAGAAAAACTAAGTGAGTTACAAGAGCGTGGCCGCGAAGGCCTGGTTGGCCATCACTGGACTATGGTAATCGATTTGTCGAAATGCAAAAATGCAAGAAAATGCATGGCAGCCTGTCAGGGGGCACACGAGCTTTTACCTTATCAACACCATATTAATGTATTGCAAATGCAGGATTCCAGGTCAACTGCACCATATTATATGCCCAAGCCATGTTATCATTGCGATAACCCACCCTGTACAAAGGTTTGCCCGGTTAATGCAACCTTTAAACGCAAAGATGGCATCGTATTGATCGACAACGAAAGGTGTATTGGATGTCGGTTCTGTGTTGCAGCCTGCCCCTATTCTGCAAGAATTTTCCAATGGTACGAACCCGATTATACCGAAGAAGAAAAAAACCGGATATACGATATCGAACTAAATGTACCCCAAAAACGGGGTACCATTAGCAAGTGTTTGTTCAGTGCCGACAGGTTAAGAAAAGGGGAATTACCCTATTGTGTTTCGGCCTGCCCAAATGGAGTTTATTGGTTTGGGGATAAACTGGAGGATGCTGTAACAAACGGCACCACCAAAGAAACCAGGAAATTCAGCGAATTGATCGAAGAAAATGCAGGTTACACCTATTTTGAAGATTTGGGAACCAAACCACAAGTATATTACCTGCCACCCAAAAACCGGACTTTTGATTACGAGCCTGTTAAAAAGTTTTTAGATGAAGATGAATATCCGGCTGACAGGAGTTAATTTGAGATATTGGTAATTGGATATTGGTAATTGGTAATTAGGTATTGGGAATTGGATATTGGTAATTGGATATTAGTAATTGGGTATTGGTAATTGGATATTGGGAATTGGTAATTGGATATTGGTAATTGGATATTGGTAATTGGTAATTAGGTATTGGTCTCGGGCAAAGCCCGGCATTAATAGTTATTGGTTTTAGAAATATTGTTTAAAAAAATAATTGAAAAATATGTCTGCTACATCAACAAGCAAGTCGAAATCAGGGGGAAAAACTTTTGAACAAATCAGGGAAGATTTGATTAGGCCGCTGTACAAAAACACCTTTTGGAACCAGGTTTGGATCAGGTTTTTGATCCTGATCATCGTGCTGGGTGCCTTAGCTTATGGCCATCAGTTAATCAAAGGATTGGGTTTAACAGCCATGCGCGATTATTCCTCATGGGGAATGTATATTTCAAACTTTGTTTTTTGGGTTGCAGTAAGTTTAATTGGCTCACTAATTTCTGCGATTTTAAAATTATTAAATCAAAACTGGTCAAATCCTTTATCACGAATTTCGGAACTTATTGCCCTTGGCGCCATTACCATGGCCGGCGCAAGTATCGTTATCGACATGGGTCGCCCCGACAGGGTACTGAATATCCTGCTGCACGGGCGCATCCAGTCTCCCATAGTTTGGGACTTTTTTGTGGTAAACACCTATCTCGTCATCAGCGTAATTTTGCTCTATCTGCCCTTAATCCCGGATATTGCCATTCTACGCGACCGCATGACCGATGCACCAAAATGGCAACGGAAAATTTATACGACTTTAGCTTTGGGTTGGCAAGGTACAAAGGAGCAATGGCGTCTTTTGAAAAAATCAATAAAGATTATGATGATACTTATCCTTCCGGTGGCTTTTTCTATCCATACGGTAACATCATGGCTTTTTGCAGTTACACTGCGCACAGGATGGCACAGTACAATATTCGGCCCTTATTTTGTAGCCGGAGCTTTTGTAGCCGGATCAGCCGCTGTAATTATTGCCATGTATGTTTTTAGGAAACGCCAAAAACTCCAGGATTACATCACCGATTATCATTTCGACAAAATGAACCAACTACTTGTGCTTACCCTCCTGGTCTATCTTTATTTTAACATAAACGAATACCTGGTTCCGGGCTATACCTGGGAAAGGCTTGATGGACAACACTTGCAGGAATTATTTCTTGGCCATGAAGCACCATTATTCTGGCTCACACAAATTTTTGGCATGGTATTGCCCATTCTTTTGTTATTACTCAAACCCATGAGAAAGCCCCTGCCCAGTTTGATAATTTCCCTTTTTGTTCTTATTGGAGCCTGGATAAAGCGGTTTATTATTGTCATCCCCACACAGTTTCATCCCCAGTTTCCAATCCAAAATGTACCCGAACATTTCACCCATTATATTCCTACCTACACCGAAATTGCAGTATCAATGGCTACGCTTGCAATGGCCATGTTGATTATTACTTTACTTGTTCGTATTTTCCCCGTTGTACCCATTTGGGAAGAAGCACACGACAGGGGAATTCATAAAATTTTTAAAGCTGAAAAATTCTGATGAAAATGAAAAATATTAAATCCGGAATATACAAAATTGGATCTCTTGCAGTATTGTTTATCCTCACATCTTTTTTTGGCATGGCACAGGATTTTCCTCCCTGGCCTGCTCCGGAAGATGCGGCGGCAGTACAAAATCCCATTCCCGTTGACAAAGCATCGCTTGAGGCCGGCAAAGCGCTATACAACATTCAATGTAAAGCCTGCCATGGCGAAACCGGCAAGGGCGATGGCTTGATTAAAGCAGCCAGTTTTTATACCGAAGCTTTTCAAAGCGAGAGTGATGGCGCTCATTTTTGGAAACTGCAACAGGGACGTGGCCAAATGCCAGGTTTCAAAGCGCTACCGGAAGATCAACTATGGAATGTGATCAATTACATCCGTAGTTTCACAAAAACACGTGACGGCCTGGCAATGAAAGATGCTGTTGTTTCTTTGATTTTCAACGAAAAAGGAGATCAAAAGGAACTCACCGCCAAAGTTGAGCAGCTAACCGAGGACGGCTCAAAAATACCGGCTTCGGGAATCCTTGTAAATGTTGGCGTTGAAAAGTATTTTGGAATTCTTCCTGTTATGGGGTCATCAAACCGTACCAATGAAAACGGCGAAATAAAAATAGTTTTTCCAAACAATATTATTGGTGATGAAAATGGCGACCTTACTGTTATCGCCTCCATCGAAGACATGGAATATAATCCTGCCCAGACCACCGAAGCAATTACATGGGGACTTGTAAATCCAAAAGATTATTGGACTGAACGGCGGGCCTTATGGAAAAATAATGATTACATACCTGTTTGGTTGTTGGCAACTTTTGTTGGCGGTGCATTAGGAATTTGGCTGGTGATTATGTACGTTTCACTGCTTGTAAGAAAAATTAAACTTGAAGGGGATAAATAAAAACTTACTTTTGCGCCTTTAAAAAACTATTTATAAATAATATTAAACTTTTGAATATGGGAAAAGGTGATATAAAAACAAAAAAAGGTAAAAGAGTTCGTGGTTCTTATGGAAAATCGCGTTTGCGCCGACCTGCTCAGTCAGCCCTTGAACAAGAAAAAAAACCAGTCGTAGCTGAAAAGAGTGCAGAAAAAGCAGCTGAATAAAAAGAAGCAAAAGAATAAAAATCAGTTTACATCAACTTTTTAAGGTTTTGCAGGCATCTGCATAAAATTATAAAAAGAAATTATGGGCAGGAAGCTATTAGGCTTTCTGCCATTTTTTTAAATGCCCGTCCCCGTTCCTCAAAATCTTTAAACTGGTCGTAGCTCGATGCTGCCGGTGACAAAACACAAGCCTTCCCCTTTTCGGTTTTTGGAAGCAGATAGCTTAAATCATTAAAATCTTCAATAAAAAATATCTGTTGGTTTTTATTCTCCATCCCTTCCAATTCAGTCATCATCCTTTTGCCGGCAGGCCCGGTAAAAATAAGCCTCACAACATTTGACTCGCTCAAAAATTTCAACATAGAGCTATAATCAATGCCCCTGTCAAATCCGCCCAAAATAAGGGTGTGAATGTTTTTAATAGTTTTCACTGCCTCGATGGTCGATTCGGGGATGGTAGAAATTGAATCGTTATAAAAGTCGATACCACAAAAATTGCCCACAAACTCCAACCTGTGCTCAAGGGGTGAAAAAGATTTAACTCCTTTAATTATCTCCTCTTTAGCAACCCCGGCTTCAAGACAAGCTAAGGCGGCTGCTGAGATATTTTTAAGATTATGTTTCCCCTTCAATTTATGATTTGACAGTATAATTTCTTTAAACAAATCAGAATTAGAACCTGAAATATTACCCCCATCATTTTCATGAAAGGAAAGCTTTCCTGATTTTACAGTTATGCTTTTCAGCAGTTCAGCAATATTTTTATTCCCTGAATCGTAAATCAAAACATCCCCCACCCCCTGAAATTTCACAATATTCAACTTGGCATCGAAGTATTTCTCAGATGTTCCAAAGTAGTCGAGGTGCTCCGGAAAAAGGTTGAGCAAAACAGCAACATGGGGAGCATGATTTACAAATTCGAGCTGATTGGCCGATAGTTCAAAAACAATGTGAGTGTCGGAATCAATTTCATCGATTAAATCAAAAGGTGGTTGGCCAATATTTCCAACAAGAATAGATTTTGCACCGGCAGATTTCAAAATGTGGTGAATTAAGCTGGAGGTAGTACTTTTCCCCTTTGTCCCGGTTATTCCAATAACCTGACGATGATACTGCTCCAAAAAGAGACCGGTTTGCGAAAGCCATAATTTGTGTTTGTATTTTTCGTGAACAGCTTTAATGTTTATCCCGGGCGACTTAATAATCACATCGAAATACTGAATCGCATCTAAATATTTTTCACCCAGAAACAAATTTTCAGGATTAATATCTCCGGTATCAGAAGTATCTAAATTGCAATTTTTGTCTGCTATATTAATGTCAATTGTTGGAAAATGCTTTTTGATGAACCGAAAGGTTGATTTCCCTTCCCTTCCAAAACCAAGGATTAAGGTTTTTTTTCCGCGGATGTATTTATCCAATAAAGAAATCATAGCAGGGCTTTTTTTAAAATCTCCTCAAACTGAGCAGGAAGGAAATTTTCGTGATTATACTGTTGCAAAAGATTTTGAAATGTCGGGAATCCGGCTTTGGCTTTTTGATGATAATGCGACAAAAGAACAGGCAAAGTAGTTTGTTTGCTAATATTGATTATAAACTCAAGTGCCGCATTAACCTCATCAATGGTTCCAACACACTCAAAGGGTTTTTCATCAGCTACCCCGGTCAATTCGTCAAGATGGCGGATGAGTGAGTTTTCTTCAAAAATATCCTTTTCGAAGATTGTATAAAGTTTCTCCAAACCCACAAACGGGGCCAGGATAATGGCGGTAAAAAGACACTTCGGACAGTTACCGCACCACGAATCAGTTTTACTTCCCACATTACAACTCCTGAAAGTATGTAAATGATGCGGAAACCCGGAAAACAACTTTGCAATTTGCAATTCATTTAATGGCCGTAAAAAACTAAAATAGTTAAAACCCGGGCTTACATAAGCTGCCACATACTCCCTGAAATCCTTCTCAAACTCATAAGACTTTGAATATTGGTGATTTATTTTTGTATCAGGAATTGTAGCTTCGTTGGCACTCGATTCGTTTGAAAGTGCAATATAGCTTGCCCCCGAAAACTTTGCTGCCAGCAAAGTAACAAAAGCAAGCAATGCTGAAAATGGCGTATGACCGTTCAAATATCCTTCATTATTCAAGCTGATCAATTCCGGGTGAATGGTACGTTTAAATTGAAGGATATCAGCATAAACAAACCCGGCACTGAGGGCCGAATTGATGCTTGCCTCCCGGGGATTCAAAATAAATGGCACTACCTCCAAACCTGCACCTTTAATAAGTTCGAGCGACACCACCGAATCTTTACCTCCGCCAACAGGAATCAGCACTTTATTATTTGCTTCGAATTGAAAAGATTCAAAAATTTTATCACTTTCTATCTCAACTTTTAAAAAATCTTCAACATTAGTCTCAATTCCATTGGTATAAAAAAACTCGCCCAAACCATTAAACCAAAGCTTCTTCCACCACGAAATCTGACGCTCATTCAAGCTGCCCGGCTTAATGATTACCCTGGGAGGACAGGCAGCTTTCCAATAACTGATTAGCTCGACTAAGCCAATATGAAAGGCAAGATTTTTCAGATCATGTTCGTTAATCTTGCTATAAGTTGGAAATTCGATGGAAGGATAAAAAGCAATGTTTCCGGCCATCCGAAAAGTAAAAACGATTTTTGTAAGATCATTACCAGTTTCAATGTTAAAACTTTCATAAATAAAATAAGGATGTTTTTTACGTAAAGCTTTGAATAGCTGACTCCTATCCATAATTGATTTTGTTAATATTTATAAAAGTCTAATATTATTTTTGGTTTTCAAAAGTAGATAATTAATTTTGAGTGATGGAAAATTTTGACAACCTCATAAGGATTAAGACAAATAATGTGAAACCCGGCCCCGGAAAGATTCTGATTTCCGAACCATTTTTGCTTGATTATTATTTTAAACGCTCGGTAATACTTTTGGCCGAGCACAACAAGGAGGGGTCGTTTGGGGTAATCATTAATAAACCAATGGCAGTTAGCTTTAACGAGGTTGTAAAAGATTTTCCTGATTATGATGCCCGGGTATTTTTGGGTGGTCCTGTAAAAACCGACAGCCTGTTTTACATCCATACCCTCGGCAATATTATTGACGACAGTTTACCGGTGGTTAAAGGCTTGTACTGGGGCGGCGATCTGGAAAGGGTTAGGGAATTGATCCTGCTCGGACAATTAAATGATAGTAACTTCAGGTTTTTTATCGGATATTCGGGCTGGATGCCACGACAGCTTGATAAAGAACTTAAACGCGACAGTTGGCTGGTATCGCACCTCAGCAGCGAGGAAGTTATGAATGCAGCAACCGACACCCTATGGCAGGAAGTTGTATCCGATTTAGGTACAAAATACAGGCACTGGATGAATTTCCCTTCTGAGCCTACCCTGAATTAAAATACCTATTTCCCCTGATTGAATGTTTAAATTTCCGAAGATTTTATTTCAATAACGATTTTTTTATTGAGAGTAAATGATGAAAACAATACGATGTTAATCCATTATTTCGGATATTTGCCTTTCATAAAATAAACTTTTAATTATGAAAAAGAATCTTCAGAACAATCCACAATCATCAGCGGTTTATGCCATGGGTTTTATAGGAGCAGCCATTTATTATATTTCAACAGCCACAAGCTTTTGGTTGGGATTGCTTGGAATTTTTAAAGCTATTGTTTGGCCGGCCTTCCTGGTTTTTGAGATGCTAAAATTTATTGCTGCTTAATAATTATTTAGGTGGCATTATTGAGTTCCAAATCATCATGACCCCATCCTGCCGAGCTTTGCTCGTGCATGCACGAGACTTCGTCTCGGCACCGACCCCTTCTCCGCCAGCTGGCGGAAAGGGAGACCAGCCACACTAGCCACAGCAGCGGCCAGAGCATAGGAATCCTCCCCGCCAGCTGGCGGAGGAGTTAGAGGGGGTTTATGGTTGTAACCATTTTACTCAGAGTTTGATAAAACAGCTAAACAGTTACGATGCTTAATTCTAAATAATCTAATTGATGGTTCATCAAAATACCATTCCGGTAAAATATGCCATTATCGATTGCGAAACCACCGGCACGAGCTACAAGAGTGGCAAAATAACCGAAATTGCAATCCTTATTCATGATGGAGAAAAAATTGTTGATGAATTTTCAAGCCTGATAAATCCAGAACAAAAAATCCCATACAGGATTCAACAATTAACCGGAATAAATGACCGGATGGTTGAAAATGCCCCAAAGTTTTATGAAGTTGCAAAGCAGATTGTTGAACTTACCGAAGATTGCATTTTTGTAGCGCATAATGTAAGCTTCGATTACAACTTTATACGGCAGGAATTTAAATACCTCGGCTACGATTACCAACGGGAAAAGTTATGTACAGTAAAACTTTCACGAAAACTCATCCCATACAAAAGATCGTATAGCCTGAAAAATATTTGCGAAGAACTTAAAATTGAAAACACCCAGGCACACAGGGCTTTTGGAGATGCCCGTGCTACAGTAGAACTTTTCCAAATCTTGTTGAGCATCGATCCAAATCCATCAGAGATAAACCTCCAGGGGCTCAACAGCAGTTTAAAACCGGAATTTATAAAATCCTTACCCGAAGAAACAGGTGTGTATTTTTTTCTTGACGAAAAACAAAACATCATTTACGTGGGAAAAAGTAAGAACATCAAAGCCCGGGTAATCTCCCATCTTTCCAACTTTAGCACAAAGCGCGCTTTGGAAATGAAGAATAAGGTGGCCAATATTTCTTATGAACTTACAGGAAATGAACTGGTAGCACTTTTGTTGGAATCGCACGAGATTCATAAACACCTGCCCCAATACAACCGTGCCCAACGCAGAAGCATGTTTAATCACGGCTTATTCAGCGAATTGGATGATGAGGGTTACCTGCGCCTGAAAATTTGCAAACTCGCCGATTGCAACGGCGATGTTCCGCTTACAACGTTCAATTCGGCAATAGCAGGTAAAAACTTTTTATTCCAAATTTGCGATGACCACCACCTTTGTCAGAAATTATGTGGCCTTTACACGGCAAAAAATTCATGCTTCCAATACAAAATAAAAGGGTGCTACGGAGCCTGCATTGGCGAGGAAAGCCCCGATGATTATAATACACGCGTTGAAAAAGTGATCGAAAGGTATGAATACAAGAAATCAAATTTCATGATTCTTGGCGAAGGACGAACTGATGATGAACAATCGGCAGTGTGGGTTGAGCATGGCAGATACCGTGGTTTCGGATTTATTTCGGGAGATTTCGGCAACAACGACCAATTTACATTTTTGAAAGATTGCATTAAACCTTACACAGAAAACAAATATGTCCATTCAATTATCAGGAGTTACCTCGGAAACAATCCCGGAGCAAGAGTTTTGGAGCTGCAATCAAATAACATAGATTGATAAAAAAAGAGACAAACCTATAAAGCCAGGTTCATTGTTTCTTTTTAAATTTAAGGGACCAGTCAAAAAAGCCTCAAAACCCCTAAATCCCCTAAAGGGGACTATCCCAAACTACTGATTTTTAGTCCTTCTTCCGTCAGCTGACGGATTGGGGTAAAAAGGACAAAACATCAGTAGTTTGGGGTTTTTAGACTAAACTCATTAAATATTAAAAGTAATACTCTTATCTTTCAACCAATAATTCGGGAAGTGTTTCAATTAACTTTTCAATTCTCTCCTCTTATTACTTTGTTGCAAAAATTATATGTTAAATTTTATAATTTATTAACAAATTCATTCTATTTTGCAGCATTAACCAAATTGGGGGGAACTTATGAAGCATCTAATCATTTTGCCATTTATGGCATTATCGTTAATTACATTAGCACAATCGGATATAGATGTTGTTTTATTAAAGAACGGAATCAGGCTCGAATGTGAAATTCAAAAAATTTATAACGACAGCATCTTTGTTACTCAATTTAGGGGTCATAATAAGGTAAGAAGTAAATACGCCCTTAATGAAACTGCCATTTACCTTGTGAATAATTTTTACACCACTCCCGGCGAAGAGCTAAGAAAAGCATCAAGAAACCTGAAATTCGGTGCAGGAATTGCACTGGTGGGCGGTACGCTTGCCTACCTCGGAAGAATAGATGACCGGCATAATTTAATTGATTTAGGGATGGGATTGGCCGCGGCAGGTACCATAGTTTGCATATTGGGCTTCAACAATTTTAAAATTGCAGGCAAAAAAATGGACAGGATTAATTTTGGTGGCGACAGGCTAATTTTTAAGCTTTGATCAAACCTTGAAATGATCGGTGATATATTTAAGCGCTTCGCTAATTTCGAGGCTACCTGTGCTTGGCCCAATCCTAATGTAAAAAGATTCATCAAAACCTTTTTGCCTCAAAAATATTGGCTTTGGACTGGGGAGGCACATTACCCTGCAAACCGTTTTTCCATCTAACTTTTCAAGTGTGGTTTTTAAATAGGGACTTATGTCCTGCCCCATTGATGATTTAATCAAAGACCAGATATGGAGCAAGAATTTATCTTCGTTTGGAAAACCGTCTAATTCAACACCCAGCATATTTCCATTATCTTCAACACCAATCAACAAATCGCCGCCATCCGAATTCATGAAGGCAGCCATGGTTTTTAAGGAGGCGTGTTCGATGGCCGGATTTTTTTTATTTTGCCTGATGTCCCACCTAAAGGTGGATTTAAACTCTAAATTATCGCTTTCTCCATGGCTGATTAATTCACTGATTACGGAAATTTTTCGGTGTTCTGCACTGAAGAACCTCAGAAACTCCAAAGTTTTCAGTGCCTCACTGTGAATTTCTGCAACCAATTGAAGCGGTTGATTTCCATCCAGGGATAAGGGCACAATATTAAATTCTGAAACCAAATTTTTCATTGCTTCATCAACATCACTTAACGAACTTTTGGAATATACCACCAGCATACTGTTTGAATATTCCGATGGGCTGATGATATTTAAAACCAACATCAGGGGAAGAATTACCCCGTTTTTATGACGCAGTGAAAGCATATTTACACCAGCCATTTGCGCCTGGCTTAATCCCAAATACTTTTCCCTGATTAAACCCCTGCAACTTTCTTTATCCAAATCAGCGCTTCTTTGGTTTTCTTTTTTGCCATCGGAAAGTTGAGTTAACAAACTCCGAAAACCTTCCATTACCAATGAATTACTCCAGAAAATAAGATTCATCACATCCTGGTTTTTATCTAAGTATTCAAGCACTTCATCAATTTGAACAACTTTTTCAACTTTTTTATCAAACCTTGCCTCTATCACAAAATCACTTTCAAAAAGAAAATCAAATTTTTCATCAATTAAATCCCTGCCTTTTTCTATCCTGTCTTTTAAGAATCCAAATATTGATGCACTGTTCAAGCCTGCCAGGGATATAGCAGGATTGAGTGTAAGTTTTAACAATATGTGTTTTAGCACCCTTGCATTTTTATGGGCAAACTCCACGCCTCCTTTGGTTAAAAATGGCGAACCATCATAATAAATTACAAAATCCTCATCCCTCATAACAAGGTCAAGTTTCCCGGCATCAATCTTCATAGGCTTAATCATTGTCTATTCTTTGAAAATTACTTCTATTTTTGCCAAAAATAGTGATTACTATCTTTCACAAACATAATTTACAATTTCTTTATCAGCATTTACTAAATAATAACTTTCGATGAATATGAAAAAAGCACTTTTACTTTTCGCAATCATTGCGGTTGTTTTCGCAGCCTGCAATTCTTCAACAGAAAAACAAGACAAAAAAAACAATTCCTCACAATCGGACACTGCCTCCAGGAGTAATTTTATCCATCCCGAATGGACAAAAAATACCAACATTTATGAAGTTAACCTCCGTCAGTTTTCTGCTGAAGGCAATTTAAAAGTTTTCACAAGAAATTTACCCCGATTGAAAAATATGGGAGTTGACATCCTTTGGTTAATGCCGATACATCCCATTGGCAAAGAAAACCGAAAAGGTACTTTAGGGAGTTATTATTCAGTGCAGGATTATGTTGCGGTAAACCCTGAGTTTGGCAACCTTAACGAATTTAAAACCATGGTAAATCTTGCACACGATCTGGGCATGAAGGTAATCATCGACTGGGTAGCAAACCATACTTCATGGGATCACAAGTGGGTTAAAGATCACCCGGAATATTACGACCTTGATTCAACAGGCCAAATGTATGCACCCTTTGGATGGAGCGATGTAGTTCAATTGGATTATGAAAATAAAGACCTGTGGAAAACCATGATTGGTGAGCTTGAATTTTGGGTACGTGAAGCCAACATAGACGGATACCGTTGCGATGTTGCAGGTATGATGCCAACTGCCTTTTGGGATGAAGCCAGAATTTCGTTGGATAAAATAAAACCTGTGTTTATGCTTGCCGAAGCTGAAAAACCCGAGTTACTGGTAAATGCTTTCGACATGGATTATGGGTGGCACTTTCATGCCTTAAGCAACAAAATTGCAAAAGGCGATACAACCGCTGATGTTGTAGCAAGATATTTTGAAGAACAAAAGATAAGAAAACCGGCGGGGGCGTACAAAATGAACTTCACTACCAACCACGATGAAAATTCATGGAATGGCACAGTGCATGAAAGGTATGTCGAAGGGTTCAAGGCTTTTGCTGTGCTTATGGCAACCACTCCCGGAATGCCCCTCATTTATACCGGGCAGGAATCTGCCAACGAAAAGGCCTTCGAATTTTTCGAACGCGACCCGGTGGATTGGAAAGATTATCCGCTTGCAGATTTTTACAGGAAACTCCTCAACCTAAAAAAGAGAAATGCCGCACTTTGGAATGGCGACTTTGGTGGCGAATTCGTGGCTGTCAGCACATCAAACGATAAAAATGTGGTGGCTTTTACCCGATCAAAAGATGGGCAATCAGTTTTTGTAATCCTCAACCTTTCGGCAAAAGAACAGGAAATTACCTTGAATGGAAATACTTATGCCGGAAAATACAATGATTTGTTTAATAATGGAAAAGTTACATTTAAGGAAAACCATCAGTTAAAACTCAAGCCCTGGGATTACCGGGTTTATGTAAAATTGTAAAATCTATCACTATTGTCCGAGAAAAATTAATGACTAACAATAGATTCTTCTCCGCCGGTTGGCGGATCAGAATGACAGGCATTTAGGTTTTCAAGGGGAGGTTGGTTTGGCGGCTTTGCCGCCAACCAACCTCCCCCCAACCCAGAACTCACAAAATACTTGTCATTCTGAGTCCCGAAATTTCGGGAAAGAATCTGATTTTTTTAGTCTGACAGTAGTGAAAGTCTATAAAGTGATTCATTTTTAATAATCTAAAAAAAGCCTCCCGCAGATTTCGCTGATTAGCGCAGATTAAATCTGCGCTAATCAGCGAAATCTGCGGGAGAAATTACAAAAAAGACGAACTCTAAATAGTACTCAAACGTTCTTTCATTCATCATTTTGCAAACCGGAAAGGAAAAATATTCATGAAAAAATTGATCAGTTCACTATTCGCAATACTTGTAACAATAACAACAATTTATTCGCAAACAAATATGAACAATAGCCTGGGTAAACTGCTGGACATAAAAAAAGATAAGGTAAAACAAACTTTCACTTTTAAATCGACCAATGGAAGCGCCGTAGTCAGCATTTTTACTCCGAATATTTTCAGGATAAGGATCGCCAAAGAATTTGGGCCCGACTTTTCGTACGCTGTTGTTGGAGAGATTATCCGGGATAATTTTGATTATGGTGAAGATAATGGTGAATTTTTTATCAGCACCGACTCGCTGATTCTTGTGGTAAATAAAAATCCACTCAGGTTTACCTTCAAGACTAAAGATGGGAGAATAATAAACCAGGACGATCCCGACTTTGGCACTTCATGGATTGGCACGGAAGTAACGACCTATAAAACCCTGCAAGACGGAGAAAAATTTATTGGGTTGGGCGAAAAAACCGGCAACCTCGACCGCCGGGGCGAAGCATACATTAACTGGAATACCGACAATCCGCATTACGATAATAATACAGATCCCATTTATGCAAGTATCCCTTTTTATATCGGCTTGCACAATGGCTTGAAATATGGAATTTTCCTTGACAATACCTACCGCAGCGTATTTAATTTTGCCGCTTCCAACGACCGCTTCTCATTTTTTTCGGCTGATGATGGCGAAATGGATTACTATTTTATCTGGCATGAAAAAGTTGCCGACATCATAAAATCATATACCTGGCTTACCGGGCGTATGGAAATGCCACCGATTTGGGCCTTGGGATACCAGCAATGCCGCTGGAGTTACACCCCCGACACAGAAGTTTTGGATATTGCAAATACTTTCCGCGAAAAAAAAATTCCTGCTGATGTAATTTACCTCGACATCGACTACATGGATGCTTATAAAATCTTCACATGGCATCCGCAAAATTTTGCTAACCCGGATAAACTGCTGAAAAATTTGAATAGCCTGAATTTTAAAACCGCCGTAATTGTTGATCCGGGCATAAAAGTAGAAGAAGGTTACCAGGCTTATGATGAAGGAATTGCCTATAATCATTTTATAAAATACCCGGATGGCAAACCCTGGACTGCACAGGTATGGCCGGGTTGGTGTCATTTTCCCGACTTTACAAACGAGGAAACCCGTAAGTGGTGGGGTGAAAAATTTATGGGATATGTAAACCTGGGAGTGGTTGGCTTTTGGAACGACATGAACGAAATCGCCACCTGGGGACAGCAACCACCCGGTTTAATTGAATTCGATTGGGAAGGAAATAGAACTACCTATCGTGAGGCGAAAAATGTGTATGGAATGGAGATGGCCAGAAGCACTTATGAAGGCACCAAGAAACTAATGAACGGCAAGCGCCCGATGAATATCACAAGAGCGGGTTTTGCCGGATTACAGCGTTACACGGCTATATGGACGGGCGATAACCAGGCCACCGATGAACATTTACTTCTGGGGGTAAGGCTGGTAAATAGTTTGGGACTTTCCGGAGTATCATTTACCGGATCGGATGTGGGAGGATTTGGAGGAAATGCCACACCCGATTTATTTTCACGCTGGATACAAATTGGCGCTTTCACTCCATTTTTCAGGGGGCACTCAGCCATCAACACTGCCAGCGCCGAGCCCTGGGTATTTGGCGAGCAAACCGAACGCATTGCCAGAAATTACATTCAGCTCAGGTACGATCTGCTTCCATACATTTACACCAACATGCGGGAATCAACACTTTCGGGTTTGCCTATGAATCGTAGCCTGGCCATTGATTATACCGATGATGAAAAAGTGTTTTGGAGGATTTACCAAAACCAATACCTGTTTGGCCCTTCAATGCTTATTGTCCCGGTGGAAAGCAACAAGCAAATTACAAAAGCCTACCTGCCCGAAGGTGGATGGTATGATTTTTATTCGGATGAATATTTTACCGGCAAGCAGGAAATCATGGCCAATTGTCCCATCGACAAATTACCTGTTTATATCAAGGCCGGAAGTATGATTGCCCAGCAATCGCCCATACAACATACTGCCGAAATGCCCTCCGATACCTTGTTGGTTCATATTTATAAAAGTACGGATGATAATGATTTGGAATGGGAATATTATGAAGATGACGGCATAAGCTATCAATACAAAGAGGGAGAGTTTTACCAGCGAAACATGATTTACAAACCGGCCATCCGCGAAGTTGAATTCGACAATAAAACCGGAAATTCAGAAAGTAAATTCAAATTTATTCGATTGGTTTTTCATGGATTTGATGAAATTGAGATGATAAAATTTAACGGAAAACCACGAAAGATTTACAATCTGAATATGAATTTCCAAAAGGTTGCCGAAAAGCCGGCACTATATGATGCTTACACGCTAAACTGCCAAACCATCATTTTTCCCAATGGAAATGATAAGATGATTATCAATTGGTAGGTGGGATATTGTCGCGATTGTCCCAGTAAATTTAACAGATTCCTCACCACCAGTTGGCGGATAGGAATTACAAGGCATTAAAGATATGAGATGAATGGTGGGGATGGGCACGGCGAAGGTGCGCCCACGCCCACCATTCAAATAGTTAATACCATGTGTTTCCGAATCCCAAGCCTCCCCGGAAAAAAAGCCTCAAAGTGAAATGACAAATTCAAATAGATTTCTCCTTCCAAAACTTGCTACGCTGCGTTTTTCCAGTCGAAATGACAAAGCCCGGGGATTTATTTGGGTTGGGAGAAAGTGGGCGCTTCGCGCCCACTTTCTCCCAACCCCTTCCTCCCAAAGCCCTGTCACCTCGAAAGAGCGCAGCAGCCTACCCCGACCCTTCGGGGATTGAGAGGTCTCTCCGGCAAAGTGTACTCCAACTTTTTACACAAACATGTCATTGATACCAAAAAACGTAGCGAAGCAAGTTTTGCCGGGAGAAACCTGCCTGCCGGCAAGGCAGGTCTACTCCTTTGTCATCACACTTTGAGACCGCTTTTTCAGGGGCTTGGAACTCGAAAGGAATAATATCTACTGGCTGAAAGCCTGTCCGAAGGACTCCTACAGAGATACAATTTTTTGTCTCTCCGCAGGAGTCTTATGGACAGGCTTTCAGCCTGCAGAACATATTTGGGAAATCTGCTTTACCTGATGGCTATGCAAAAAACCGGGATACCTCATTCAGGTCATATTTCGGGATTACTAAAAAAAATATTGCTCCAATCCCAAAACCGGATTAGAGTGGAGAATCATCCAACTTTGTATTTCTCTATAGGTTCGAATATTGTCAATTGCCCAACAGTTTGTTTAAGATTTGAATAGTCGATGTTGTTAATTAACCGATTAATATTATCGATTTCCATATTTTCATAGGATTCAATAAGTTGTCTCTTGTCATTTTTGGGGATAGAATGAATATGTGGAATTAGTATTTTGCGTAAATTTTGACTTTGCCATCTACAATATCCTCCATTCATTTTGTTCCCATTCTCGTTCATCTGGTTCTTAACGAAATCCGACATTAAAAAACAGGCTAATATTTTTAATTCATCTAAATTATTCGAAGTGATATAGTAAAGATTATGATGTGGATAAAACCTTCCATAATCAATAAAAATATACTTATTCCCAGTAATGTCTGGAAGCAGTATTTTGGGTTGATTTACTAAATTAATATTTATCTTATCTATGGTTTTATACCAATTCAACATGTTTTTTCTTGCAACATGCCTTTTTTCAAGAATTTCTTTATTCTGCATAAGATAATCCCTGGCTTTAGGAAACAATTCTAAATCAATTAAAGAGCCATCTGATTTAAATGGATTTAATATGTAATTACCTTGCCAATTAAAAACATTTCCTTTTAAATCCTTTGATGTTAAAATTGGAATCAAGAGTTCCTGTTCGATAGATTGATGAAAATCTTTTCTAATAAAAATAGAATCTTTACCGGTAGCAACCCCAATACCTATTTTAAACCTTTGTTTCTCTATTAATGAAAAATTTTCTTTATTTTCTAAACTATATGTATTGTGAGAAAACCAATCTCCTTTTAAGTTATTTAAATTAATTTCTCTTGTAGGTGTAATTTTTCGCTTTTGTATTTTAATTAAATCATCAATATTATCTATTTCGTAAAACTTTGATTTTGCATTAGAATCGATGTTTCTAATATTGAATATTGAGGGATATGCAATTACTTCTTCTTCAAACGGACTTGCTTGCTCCATATTAATAGCTTTGCATAAGCTGAATCGTTGGCTAATAATACTTCTTAGATTCTTACCGTATTGATTTTTCAACCATCTATTTGATGAAATAAAGCACAATGCACCATCAGTTTTCAATGAATTTAAACTCTTTTCAAAAAATGGAATATATAAATCACTTCTATGAATGAATGTTCTAAAAAGTGTTTTATACTTAATTTTATTGTCTATGGGAATATTTTCATGTCTGACGTATGGTGGATTACCAACTACAAAATCGGCTTTAGGAACACTGGCGATTAGGTAATCACTGTGATAAACAATTTTCGGAAAGTTATGTATGCCTTTTTCGTTTAAAAAATCAGAGATTCTATTCTCCAATAATAAAACACTTTGTTCATCTATTTCATAAAAGAACAAGTTTGATAATGCCTTATTGATGTCAAATAAGAATTTCCTTGAGGAAACATAAAGCCTATCTACTATCTCAAGAGCAAATGCACCCTCGCCGGCTGAAGGCTCAACAACAACCTTTTCGCTTAAATTATTATTTGCACAGTACCCAACTAAATCAAGCATTGATTTAACAACATCTAATTTTGTTAAAACAACACCATGCCCTTTACCGTTTAACCGTGTTCCGTACATTATTCAAATTCGTTTAGCTTACCTTGTATATACCCCATAAATGAGAATAAAAATTTGGCAATAGACAGTTTCATTCTTTTTTTACATGTTTTTTAAATATTCAATTTTTTGTTCAGCTACTTTTAATGCATCTTTTGCAAAAGTTTCTTCACTTATTTCATAAACAATCTTATCAGATAACCATGCCACTAATAACTTTTCTTCATCCATTTGAAAATATTCGGCAAGTTTTACTACTTGCTCTCTAGAGGCCTTTCGTTGTCCTCGCTCCATTTTACTCAAAATTGCCTGGTCAATATCCAAGAATGCAGCAACCGTACGTAATGGTAGCGCTTTATTATCTCGATGTTGTCTTATAATATCTCCCAATGTGTCCATTTTGAATTAATTTGTTTTGATAATAAATGTCAAACATAGTCTTTTTATTAATAAATAATAAAACTATTTTGGCTTTTTTTAAGCCAAATATCTTCATGTTAAATTATTTTTACAATGCCCTAATTGCAAAAATTGTCCGTGCAAAATAAAATGTCTTTCATAGAAAAAGCATAAAAAATGACATTTTTTTTAACCTGCAATTAAGCAATATTTTCAAACACCAGGGATATAAGCCTGCCCGCGTTCATCGAATTAGAATAATTCTTTTCAAGGAGTTGTTTACGCTTTTCAACTTCGGAAATATCAAATGGCACATCAAAAACCTCGCTGATAATCGCTTTCAATTCTTGAGGAGATTTTCCGGTGAGGCAGAGCTGTTCAAGCCCTGTTCCCTGCACCATTTCCGGGTTTACAATGCAAAACCTGCCTTTAAATAAAGTATTGAGCAACTTCAGTTTTAAGCCGGTGGCCTGAAAAGTAATCAGGATATTGGCCTGGGCATTTTGGATCAGGCTGAACATCTCATCATCTTCAGGATTTATTATCAACTGCACATTGTTATGGAGCTTACATAATTTTACCAGATGCTCCGGAGGATCCATACCCGCTATAATCAGCTTGTGGGGCGATGTATTAAAAATGTTGTTTATAAGATATTCGGCAGCATTGTAATTTTCGGTAACTGATAATTTACCATGATAAAAAATATAATCTCCCTTTCCGGGGATAACAGTAAAATCATCGTTGGGGTGAAAACTCGGCAGATAGACTACTTTTTTACCCGGGAACTGATGCTTTAAATAATCGGTATCGCTTTGCGAAACCACGAGCATCAAATCAGCTTTTTGCAAAATATGCTGGAAACGCTTTAACCTGTAGCTCTCCGCAAGGAAGAATATTTTTTTGAGTGGGTTTTTCTCTGCTTTAAAAAGGTGATAATAATAATGGTGTTCGATATTGCTTTCGCGATAAATTTTAAAACGATCCCTTAACCTTTGATCCTTTAAATAGAAACATGAGTGTAAACCTTCGAAAAGAATGGGGTAATCATCTTTGAGTAAGTTCTCGATTAGCTCCTCCGACTTACGGCTATTTACGATGTATGGGATAAGGGAAAGATTGTGGGCAACACCGGTTTTTCGGGGATAATAATTCACATCTTCGCAATATTGCTCAAGTTGGTGAGCCCCTCCCCTGCCATAATCAAAACAGTGAAGGTGAATTTTAACCCCTGCCTTTTTAAGGGCGACTAATTTGTAATAAACATCAATCACACCGCCATAATTTGCAGGCCAGGGCACATCAAACGAAATAATATGGAGATGTTTTTCAGGCATATTTTTTTATAATATTAATCAGGTTTTGTTTTTCGAACTCCCAATTCAACTTCTTAGCAGCTATTTTGCAATTACTTTTATACTCCGCCAGCTTTTCTTTATTATTGATAATGGTGGTAATATGTTTTGCAATTTCTCCCGGCAAATGATTGCTGATGGTTTCGCCAACCTTATAATCATCAATAATTTTTTTTATCTCAAGCAAGGGCGAGGCCAACACCGGAACCCCGGCATGAATATAATCGAACAATTTGTTGGGCAACGAAAAGCGATAGTTGATGTTCGTGTCTTTGTCGAGGGTTAAGCCCAGGCTTGCCTGTTTGGTGTAAAAACTCAACTCCTCGAATGGCATTTTTGGCAGGAAAGTAATCTTTTCATCCAGCTTTAAAGCTGTTGTCATTTTCTTCAAATCGTCAATTACATCACCACCACCTATTATTAAAAGGTGGGCAACTTCCACAAATTGCATGGCCTCTACAAGTTCCTCGGCACCCCGCTGAATGTTGATACCCGAACCCTGCAGCAGGATAATTGGTTTATCCTGTGAAACAGCAATATTTGGCTTGGCTAAATTTTCAGCCATTGGCCTGTTTGGAGGAATATTTCGTACCACGGCTACATCAACACCATAATCCTTTTTAAAAAGATTGGCAATTGAGGTGTTAACAGTAATCACATCTTTAAGTTTCGGGAATATCCAGGCTTCGATTTTTTTCCAGATGCCTTGCACAAATTTACGATTAACCAACTCGGGGGTTTCTGTAAAGTACTCGTGGCTATCATAAATTATTGGTTTCGATTTCAGTTTTGAAATCAGGAAGTTGGGCATTAAAGTATCGAGGTCGTTTGAAAAAAGTAGATCTACTTTGTGAAAGAACAGGAACAGGAAAAGTCGCAAATTGAATTCAGCATAAAAAAGCGGCCCTTTTTCAAACATTAATTTCATTCGATGCATCCTATAATTGCGATTGGGTAAAGGCATCGAATCCTTTTTTATCCTGCCTACGAGTAGAACTTCAAAGCCCGATTCCAACAAAGCATTACAGGTTTTATTCACCCGCTGATCGGTAACAAGATCGTTAATTACTGAAACAATTGCTTTTTTCAAATCAAGTATTATGAAGTAGAAATTTTTAAGATTGATTATATAGTGCCTGCAAGAAAACCCCAACATTTAAATTTTCAACATTAATAGTTTTCTTTCAGATACTAACCATGAAATAAATTCTTCAGCCTTTTTTTCACATCTTCTATATCGGGATCAATATCAAAAACCATTTCAGGCTTTAGGTAATGTAATTGCTTTTCGTGTTTAAACTTTTCTTCGCCTCCACCTGTAACATTAAGCATAATCACGGCATCTTTTTCCACATTATTATTATTTACCGCATCGATAAGCGAGGCCGCTGCTATGGCTGCTGCCGGATGCAGGTCGTTGCCCTCAAGCTCAAGAAATAATTTTGCAGCCTCCCGACCTTTTATATTCGATACTGTAAGCACTTCCCCGTTGGTGTCGGCGAGTGCATCAAATAAACCTCCAACCAGGCCATAAGGTGGTTTACGGTTGGATAATACCTTGGCATCAATTTGAGCTACCTGCTCCCTTGCTTCGTTATGATCGTGGATTCCAAGTTCTCGTGAGCGCTTATTCCAGGCATGGAACAATGGCATGAAAGGTTCATTTTGCGAAACCATGAGTTTCATTTTATTATTTCCAAACCTTCCATCGCCTATCAGTCGAAGATTGGCTTCCCATGCTGCAATAGCACCGGTTCCACTACCAACAGCCTGAAAATAATAATCCGGTATTTTTCCAATGACAGAGGCTGCCGATAACACCGTAGTTCCCATGCCATCGCGCCGGGCAACATTTTTAGCCCCGCCTTCCATCACAAACTTGTCTATTTCGCAAGCAAGATTGCTTAAATGAATGGCATCATAATAATCACTCCCTTTAGCCGAAACTACAAGTTTAACACAACTTTTAATGGGTTCATCAAACCATAAAACATCAACCATTTCTTCGGGAACACAAAGCAGCAGCGGAATGTCATTGTCGGAGCACACACGTGCAAATGCCCTGGCCGTATTCCCCGCCGAGGCTACCACAAGTATTTTATCGGTTTTAGCCACAAGTCTCGCGCAAACGCTGTAGGCCTCTGTTTCTTTAAAAGAACACGTGGGCATAAGCGCACCTATTTCGGGCCAATATCCGCTAAAAGTAATGTAGAGATTTTCCAAACCAAGATGCTTTGCAAATCCCTCACTTTTGTAAGTTACAGGCGCTGACGATCCTTTTAAATATTTAACAACAGGCAACCAATCGGCAAACTTGTAAAATCCAAAGTCATCGCTCTTGATATCGATTTGCTTTTTATCGTAAATTGCCCTGATAAGGGTAGGTTTATCTGATTGATCATCATCAAGTATCCAGCCAGTATCGTCGAACATCCTTCCTGTGGACATCGACTGTAATCTGTATTTTGTTTTTTCGGTGAAATTAGTCATAAGCAATAAATGTATATTTATGAAATGGCTGGCAAAAATATAAAAATCGAGGGCAATCATTAGGTATTAACAATAAAATAAAAGGTACTACTGCTATTTGTGTGGGTACAGTACAAGGCCAGATAAAATGTGTACGGCAAGTTTGTTGTTTAATTGAATTTCAGAGATCTTGACCTAATAATTGAACATCTATAAGTTATATGGTTTTTACCGGAAATTTTTAGTCGCAGAATTCATGTTTAAATTATTTTATTTTTCTTAGTGTCACTAAGTGGTCTATGTGTCTACGTGTTGATTTTTAAAAAGTTACCACTAAGGCACTGAGGGCACAAAGATTCACTAAGTTGCATTATTCACGACACTTGATTTACGTTAAGTAAGTAGTTTAGAATTTGGAAAAAAAGCTTCTTACCACTAAAATTGTAATGGAACCAAATAAAAAAACCCGCCTGTTTTCACAGGCAGGTTTTTTAATCAAAATTCTAAATAGAATTATTGCTTAATAACTTTTACAAGTTTAACACTTTGTTCGTTTGTTAGCCTGATAAAGTATATTCCGTTAGGATTTGTAGTAAGATCAAGCTGATAATCATCATTGATCTCTTTCTTCAGAATCAACTGCCCTTGTGAGTTGCTTACCACAATCTGGAATGTCCCGTCAAAACCATCAATATTATACATCCCTTCCGAAGGATTAGGATAAACCCTTATTGAAGATGAATTATCAACAATTCCTGTTGAACCTTCCTTAAAACTTGTGATAACTGAATATCCGTTGGTAGCAAATAAGCCGTTGTGGTTGGGCAGTTCACTGCTATAAACAGGATTCACAGCAATTTCTTCCCCGTCCCTGAAAATATTGATTTGCATTGGCTCATATTCAGCCATACCATCAACTTCAAGTGAGGTAATGTCGTCGATAAAAACAGGAATTGCCAGTGCTTCATTGCTTCCGGAATAGTTAACCATACCCGTGCAAAGGCCATCGCTGTTAAATACACCGATAATGTCATCTTTTTGAAGTTCGGCAGTAGCCTCAGCAGTAATGCCAATCAGATGGAAACCTGATGTTTTGTAAACATCATTCCAAGTAGTAGAATTGGCAAAAGCTACGGGCTTGTTAGGCACAACTGTTTTAGGTGGCACATCAAAATCGAGGGTGGTGGGCTCATTAAATTTAACAAGGTAACCAAATCCCGGGTAAAGGGTTGTAAGTGTCATTACCGGACCGGCAGGCCAGTAAATGCTACCATCGAGGCCAAAGGCAAACTCGATATCATGTCCGCCAAAAATTGCTTCAGCAGATACAGGTTCTTCACTCAGCACCGGAATCATTGCAATACCAGTATTAAACGAAGCTGTTTGTGTTTCAACCATATCGCCGAGGAAGGCCAGTGAACCATCGCCACCCATTTTCATTTTATACCCTTTGTAGGTATCATAATCGTCAAGGGTGTTGATAAAATATCCGGGCCAGTAAATTCCTCCTTCACCAATTAATATTACCATATCGTCCACTACATCTGCAAACAATTCTTCAAGCGTTACCTTGGCATCCATATCAATGTAAGCTGAAATGTAACCCCAGCTATTGGGTTCGGGTATCATGATTTTTTGTCCGGCTTCTTGATAAACTTTAAGTTCAAGCATTACAGTTTTCTCGAATAAGCCGCCCAAAGCTGTAAATTTAATTTCGGCAGTATGTGTTCCGGGGCCGGCAAGAGCAGCATCGAAAGTAAGTTCAACAGATCCTGAAGGCGGAGCCAACGTACCTGAAACTTCATTTAACGATGCCCATGGTGAAGCAGGAATAATCTCTGCGTCCCAATCAAGTTCAACATTTCCAAAGTTTAAAAGATCAATATCATAAGTCTTGATTTCGTTAAAGAACAAAACATCAGAAACACTTGGCGGATCAACCTCAAAAATTGAATTGGTAACAAGAATATTGTCAACAAGCCAATCATCAATGTAATAAGAATTTTCACCCACGGCCCTGAAACCAATCTGAAAAAGACCACCGACAACCAGGTTACTGATATCATAAGTATTCGTCTCCCAGGGGAAACTTTCAAAGAGATTATCAAAAACATCAATCACATGCCAGCTTATGCCATCAAATACTTCAAACTGCAAAGTTTCATAAGTATCGTTACCCCACTCATTCATAAGCCTCAAATCGAATTGCAAATACACCTGTGATTCGTTCCTGGCATCAATAAAGTGACTTTTGAGTAACACATCATAATCATACACCACCGGAGTCCAATTGAAGCGTGCAGCCGGCGCAGGATTCCCTTCGGTATAAAGACCCCAGTTTCCTTCTTTTGTCCATTTTTGTGTAACAAATGATCCCGTATTCCAATCTTCAACATAAGGCATTGGATAAGGAGTAACCGGATCGAGTGTTGTGTTAAGATAAGTAATCTGACCATTAAAAATTGAAACAGTATTAACTGTCTTGGTTAAATATCCAAATTTTGAGAATGTAATATTGTAAACACCTGTTTCCCATTCCAGCTCCCAATTACCGTCAACATCGGTGGTTAAATCGTGGGTATATCCCGAATTCGGGAAAACCTCCACAACGCTAACGTCAACGCCTTCAAGCTGCATTCCGCTTTCTGCATCTTCAACATAACCATCAATAACTCCTGCATAGGAAGTTGTAAAACTCCAGAAGCCACAACCTGTTGTTTCACCAGCATTATTGTATGGTGTAAGTAGCCAAACATAACCTGTTCCCCAATCGAAAGGTTGTGTAGGTGTGTAGGTAGTTACATTTCCCAGGTCTGTATTTTCTTCAACCCACTCATCAAGGGTAAGGTTGTAAAGTGAAATTTTATATCCAAGCACAGTTGGTGAGCCCAGTAGTGATTCCCATTCCAAAACTATGTCGGGGTAGTTATTAATAGAGTTGTCGATGGGTGAAATAAGGTTGGCACACACGGGCGCAGGCATTGTTTCGAGTGCAACACTAAGTGAGGTTGTATCTTCCGAAACTATTGCTACTCCGCTTTCGGTAAGTGTGTAGTAATCGATGTGCGAAAATGTAACTTCGTAATCGCCAGGCATAAGTCCCAACTCATATTCACCTGAGGCATTTGTAAAAATAGAAATACCACCGGGCTCAACAACCACTGAAATTCCTGACAATGGATTTCCTGAATCAAGGCCGGTTACCACACCGGAAAGTAATCCCGGAATAACTTCATTGATAAACAAATCAAATTCAGGAATACAATAGGGAGATGGCCAGGTGTCAATCATCAGGTAATAAGTGCCGGCATCCAACAACAGATTGTCAATGCGCAGCGTATCTGCTGCACTATAACTTGCAAATTCGATGCAGTTTCCAACATCAGGACAGCCGTCAAAGATGGCCATACCTGTATAGGTTGTGGTTTTGGGATCCATAACAATATTTACGGTAGCGGTTTCATCCATGACAAATTTATAAATAATATCATCGCCACCATCATAATAACCGAGGCAGGTTGCACTGTAAATATTGCCCAATCCGCAGTTTGTTTGTCCTAAATCCTGATAGGGAAGTGCATCAATTAAAATAGGATTGGCGCATGATGCACCTAACATTGGCAGAAGGTTAAAATTAAGTGGAGTGGTAAGATTTGCATTAATGGTAATGATCACATCCAGGACACCGCCGGGCTCGTAACCCGGAGCTGTAGCTGTTACATCATAATCGCCGGTAACCAGCACCATTTCGTAGGCACCCAGAGTATCGGTTTGTGTTGAATATTCCAGCACACCATCGTTGGCCACCACTGTAGCACCTTCGATGGGTAGGTCTGTGATATCATCGGTAACAAACCCTTCGAGGATTCCGGTTTCGGCTACACAATTGCCGGTAACCTGACCATCAACCGGAGTAGAGCCACCCAATCCTGAAGAAAAGACTTCCATGCCATTGGCATCATAGGCATAGTAATAATTCTCGTAAGCCCAGGAACCTGCGGTATAGTCAAAATCGACAATGGAACCTGTGAAAACGGTAAAGAAGAATTCTTCAGGTCCGTAACCACTCGGAAGCGTAATATCTTCGAGTACGGGGATGCCATCTACAATTACATCCAGTTGGCCGCCACCCCAGCCATCGCCATAGGTATCCCATAGCACTACCGAATACTGGCAGTCGCCACAATCGGCAACTATTGAGCCACCTGTTGGCTCGGGACCATCTTCGAATACCAGTACGTCATTGGCATCGAAAACATTGTAGGTATTCTCATCGGCATAGTTTGTACCTTCAAAGATAAAATCAATCAAATCATCGGTTTCGGCATAAAACTCAAAAATAGCCGGGCCAGAACCATTATCCAACGTTACCTGGTTCAAAACAGGATTCCCGTTTACATTTACAGTTAGGGTATTTCCATTCCAGCCATCGCCATAAGAGTCGTACAACTTTACGGTGTATTTACATCCAACAAGGGGTGGAATATATTCCTCGATCATCAAATCGAATTCCGGAATACAATCCGGAGCAGACCAGGTATCGATCATAATATAATAGGTACCTGCATCAAGAACAAGGTTTTCGATAGTACGAATACTTGTGCCACTATTGGTTACACTTGCAATACATCCTTCAGCAGGTGGTGGACACTGATCAATAACAGCGATACCGGTATAGGTAGTCAAATAAGGATTGAAAGTGATATTGATAGCTGTTGTAGCCGTAAGCGTGAATGAGTAGAAAATATCCTCTCCACCATCATAATAACCGAGGCAGGTTGCACTGTAAATATTGCCCATGCCACAGTTGGTTTGCCCAAGGTCTTGGTAGGGGAAGGCATCAATTAAGATAGGGTTTGTACAGTAAGCCCCAATAATGGGTGCCAGCGTAAAGTTGAGTAGAAGTTCTTGTCCCGGAAGTAAGGTAATCGAGAAATCAACAAGTCCACCGGTTTCGTAACCGGCAGCCTCACAAATAACATCGTAATCGCCCGGTGCCAGTTCCATTTCGTAATAACCCTCCGCATCGGTTTCGGCTTGACCAAAACCAGCATCGCCCTCGGCACTTACCGTAGCACCTTCAATGAACAGGCCGGTATCCAGGTCGGTAACTGTGCCCGAAAGCATGCCTGGTTCTTCACGGGTAGTAAAGCTCCACACATCACAGCCTTCGACAGGGCCAATGGCATTATAGGCCACAACTTGCCAATAATAAGTGATGCCAAAATCGAGCGAAGCAGGTATGTATTCGTTTACATCACCGAGGTCGCTTCCATTCTCGATATTGGTAGGAGGATTATCTGTACCAAAGTAGAGATAGTAACCCTCGGGAGCACCGCCGCCGGAAAGCCAGTTGAGAGTAGCCGTTTCGAGAACTTCAGTAGCTTCGTTTACAGGTGAAACGTTTACGGCACAATTGGGTGGTAATGTAGGAACAAACGCGGCCATATCAAATTGAACCCGGGCTATTGTCGAGGTTGTTGAGTTTGCAGTTGGCGGGGCTGAGGGATCCGGGTTTGTGTTATCATTCCGATAATAGATACCTCTTGTAGTGACTGCATTGAAAGACCCCCAATAGGAAGAGCAATAATAGTCGTCTGAATTTTCATCTACTGCGACTACGATATTTCCACCAGTGTAATCGAAAGGTGTGTCTAAAGTAATTTCGAGCCATGTCCCTGCAACAGGTGTTGGGATTATACCCGAAAAAGCTTCTGTTAAATCCCCAATGGCTACCCAATCGGTGTTACCTGAAAATGATGCTTTATCAGTATTTCCAAGGTAAATAGTCCAATCTTCCCAATTATTAAAATCACTACCTGAACTAAAATAAAACCGGATTTTGTTTATCGGGCCGGCTCCACCACCACCGGTTTCCAATTCACTTCCCAAATAAATTTGTTGTGAGTAGTTGTAGTTATAACAACTGACTATTGGCAGTGAGGACGATGTTGTAGTACCGAAACCGACCTGAACATCAACAGCCCACATATTTGTGCTCCAAAAAATTAGAGCAATTAAAAACAAGAACAATTTTGTAAATTTTTTCATAAACGTTAAGTTTTAAATTATTAAATAAAAAAGAAAATTTCAAAGAATGTCATGATTCGGAGCGAATCATGATTGGTTTTTGTAAAGCGTGTTTGTTAGGTAAATTCATCTTTCATAGGCAAAAATAATTTTTGGTTTATTACTTTGTTTGATATTGAATATTAATAGAATACAATTATACAACAAATAGCAATATGATAAACAGAATCTGGGTTGATTTTACTCTATTTAACATTTTTCTTAATTAGAGTTTGTCAATAAAGTACAATATAAAATTAATGTTGATAGATATCTCACTTCGTTCGATATGACACATTTGTTGTTCGAATCAGAAGGGGGTGGGGGAAAGCTGCGCTCCGCGCACCTTTCCCCCACCCCCCCCTATCGTCCAAGTTGACATATCGAGAGTTCACCCAAAGTTTTTGGGCATAATGAGGAGATGACATTGGGGAATGGATTTCTCACCACCAGTTGGCGGTTTGAAAAGATTTCTCCCTCCAAAACTTGCTGTGCTGCGTTTTTCCAGTCGTGCCATGGGCATCCCTACGGGTAAATGACAAAGCCCCGGGCTGTGGATGGGGTAAAAGAAAGCGGGCGCTTCGCGCCCGCTTTCTTTTACCCCAACAAATCCACCAAAGCTCTGTCACCTCGAAGGAGTGAAGCGACTGAGACCTGCCTCGCCTGCACCATTGCATACACCTGCAGCCCGCTTCGCAGCGAGGCGAGCAAGGCGGGGGTCTGTTTAATAGTAAGGTTTTCATCCTTTTACACAAACATGTCATTGGTAGCGAAGCGAGATATCTGCTTTTCTTTTTTAATACCAGAACTTTATGGACAGCCCCTTATTAATCTGCCCCATCAGTTTTATTCATAAAATGCAACTTATTATTTACAACGGTAATTTCAATTCCGGCATCCCTGTCTATTTTCCCTGCCAAAATCATCTTCGAGAGTTCGTTCATCACATTTCGCTGAATCACTCTTTTTACAGGGCGTGCTCCATAATGCGGATCAAAGCCTGCTGCTGCAATCCAATTAATCGCACGTTCGTCAACATCGAGCTTTAACCCGTTTTTCAGTAATGTAGCTTTCAACATTTTAATTTGCAGAACAGCAATCCCGGAAATCTGCTTTTCGGACAAGGGCCTGAACATAATGATTTCATCCACCCGGTTCAAAAACTCAGGCCTTATGGTTCTTTTAAGTAATTCAAAAACTTCATTCCTGGTTTTTTCAAACTTTTCCTCATCTTCACTGCTATTTTGTGCCCCAAGCATTTCCTGTATTAAATGTGAACCAATATTGGAAGTCATAATAATAATGGTGTTTTTGAAATCCACAAGCCTGCCTTTATTATCCGTTAAACGGCCATCGTCCAAAACCTGCAAAAGGATATTAAATACATCAGGATGCGCTTTTTCGATTTCATCGAGCAATACCACCGAGTATGGTTTTCGCCGCACAGCCTCTGTAAGCTGACCACTTTCATCGTAGCCCACGTACCCGGGAGGCGCACCAATAAGTCGTGAAACGGTATGTCGTTCCTGGTATTCGGACATATCAATTCTTACCATCGAATTTTCTTCATTGAATAGAAACTCTGCCAAAGCTTTGGCCAGTTCGGTTTTCCCAACACCGGTTGTCCCCAAAAATATAAACGAACCAATAGGCCTTGAAGCATCCTGGAGGCCTGCCCTACTGCGCCGTATGGCATCGGCAATTGCAGTAATGGCTTCGTCTTGCCCTACAACACGCTCGTGAAGTTTTTCTTCAAGATGAAGTAGTTTCTCCCTTTCGCTTTGCAACATACGGCTTACCGGAATCCCTGTCCACCGCGAAACTATTTCGGCTATATTTTCCGAATCAACTTCTTCGTTAATCAATGGGTTATCGCCCTGCATCAGGCATAATTTGGCTTTAAGCTTTTCTAAATCATCTTCAGTTTGCTTAATTTTGCCATACCTTATTTCGGCAACTTTCCCAAAATTCCCGTCACGCTCGGCCTGGTCAGCTTGAAGTTTTAATTCTTCAATCGCTTTTTTCTTTGATTGTATAGCTTCCACAATTTCTTTTTCTGCCTGCCATTTGGCTCTCAAATGATTTCTTTTTTCGGAAAGGTTTGCAATTTCTTCGTGCAAGCTGTTAAGTTTCACTTTGTCTTTTTCGCGTTTTATTGCTTCCCTTTCAATTTCGAGATGCCTGATTTTTCTTTCAATTTCATCAAGTTCTTCCGGCACGGAATTGATTTCTAATCTCAATTTCGCGGCAGCCTCGTCAATCAGGTCAATGGCTTTATCGGGCAGAAACCTGTCGCTGATATACCTTTGCGAAAGTTCGACTGCCGAAATTATCGCATCATCTTTAATCCTTACATGATGGTGGCTTTCGTAACGTTCTTTTAATCCCCTCAATATTGAAATCGCATCCGGGATATCCGGTTCATTTACTTTTACAATCTGAAAACGTCGTTCGAGGGCTTTATCTTTTTCAAAATATTTTTGATACTCCTTTAAAGTTGTTGCACCAATAGCTCTTAGCTCACCCCGTGCAAGTGCAGGTTTGAGTATGTTTGCAGCATCCATAGCTCCTTCGCTTGCCCCGGCTCCCACCAGGGTATGAATTTCATCTATAAATAAAACGATCTCCCCATCGGCATCTACCACTTCTTTAACTACACTTTTAAGCCTTTCCTCAAACTCACCTTTGTATTTTGCGCCTGCAATCAGCGATCCCATATCCAGCGAAAATATTTGCTTGGATTTTAAGTTTTCGGGAACATCACCATTAATAATACGGTGCGCAATGCCCTCGGCAATGGCAGTTTTCCCCACGCCCGGTTCTCCAATCAGAATCGGATTATTTTTTGTCCTGCGTGATAAAATCTGAAGTATTCGCCTTATTTCTTCATCGCGCCCAATCACCGGGTCGAGCTTACCACTTGCAGCCAGTTCGTTCAAATTCCTGGCATAGCGGTTCAATGCATTGTAGGTATCTTCAGCGCTTTGACTTTTTACGGTTTCACCTTTTCTAAGATCTTTAATGGCGCGGAGCAGGTTCTTTTTATCGATGCCATGCTCGTTTAACAATGCAGAGGTTTTATCTTTTACTGATAATATTCCCAACAAAATATGCTCGATGGAAACAAACTCATCCCCAAAATCCCTGAGAAAGGTCAAAGCTTTTTGCAATGCAGTGTTGGCATCAGCCGAAAGGTAAATTTGCCCCCCGGTTTGTTTTGGAAAAGTGTTTATTATTTTTTCAAGTTCCGGGTTCAATACATTTAAGTCAACATCCAGTTTCTTGAGTAAGAACGGAATTACATTTTCATCGGCTGCCAACAGCCCTTTTAAAAGATGGGCGGTTTCAATTTGGGGGTGCTGATATTGTTCTGCTAATTCCTGCGCCTTTTGAATAGCGCCCTGTGCTTTTATTGTGAATTTATTTAAGTTCATATTTAAATCTCCTATTTTTTAATTCTTCAAATCTTCACAATTATATTGCCACAGGAAAAATACCAGAATCCGAACCTATTTTGACAGCTAAACCATTCATTTTTAATGTCTTTATGTCAGCTTCAGGATTTGAAAAATCTTGTTGTACTCATTTTCAATAATTTCCATTTATCGTTAACCTGAAATATTTTCAGCTTACTGCAATATTTTTAAAAACTTTGCATTGGAAAAGGATAATTTTTAATCCCGGAACTGAGAATGACGACCTCTTCAACTCTGCTAAAAAACAAAACATCGAGGTAGTCGAAAATTGCACATTATTGATGCTGGCGAACGATGTATATTAAACTGATGTTTTTAAGTTGATGAATAATCTATATTTTCGCAGCCGAATTGAATAAAGCAAGATGATAGAAACAAAGCAAAAATCTTATCATTATTTATTGGGAATTGGTTTCTCGATAATTTTATTGTTGGGAACAAATTCCTTACTGTCGGCCCAGGAACTGCAGTTACAGGATACTACCCGCGTTTGTTTTGCCGATAGTGTTTTTTTAGATGCCGGCGAAGGATTTCAAAGTTACCTTTGGAATACAGGTGAACGAAGCCAAATTATCCTGGCTCGTGATACCGGCTGGTATTATGTGTCAGCAGTTCGCGAAAACATGGAAGTACCCGAAGACTCAACCCGGGTATATTTTCAGAATGCACAAATCGACATGATCGACACCATCCTTACCTGCTATACCTATCCTGTAACACTGTGCGTTGAACCAGACACCCTGATGTATTCGTGGACATCGAACGACCCCGGCCTTTTTATAGAATACGATACGGTTGCCTGTGTGGATGTAATACCACGATTGGATACTACAACAGTTTATGTTTACATTAGCGATAGTCTTGGCATTATGACTTGTAAAGACAGTGTTCAGATTTGGCTTTACCCACGGATGTATTTTGACGAGGTAAATCAAATTAATATGGGATGTCCCGGAACGTGTAAAGGCCAGCTTCTGGTTTTGGTTTCTGGAGGTCTCCCCCCCTACCTCTTCGCATGGCCTACGGCGCCTCCCGGTAATTGGGATTCGATTGCTTATGGTTTGTGCGAACAAGAATACTTGGTTGAAGTTACCGATCAGTACTCGTGTGTGAGAGACAGCATGCTTCCTGTAGAAGTATTTGATATGCCGGAAGTGCAGATTATCCGCGATCCTGAAGATAAAATTTACATTGAAAACCCGGTAGTGAACTTCTCCTTCGAAAATCTTTCGATAGATAGCCTTGAGGTTATCGACTGGAACTGGGACTTTGGCGACAGCACCTACACCAAAGAAGAAATGCCTGTAAAAGTTTTTGACCAGGTACGGACTTTTGATGTTTGGCTTAAATACACCACGGGTGATGAATGTATTGATTCTGTAACTATGCAAGTAGTAATAGATCAGGCTAAACTGAAAATCCCAAATGTTTTTACACCAAACGGAGATGGAGCTAACGAACTCTTCGTAATTACCGATTTGGAAAAATACATCTCCAACGAACTAAAAGTTTTTAGCAGGTATGGTAAGCGTGTTTACTCACAAAAAAATTATCAAAGCGATTGGGGTGGCGGAGGCCTTAGCCAGGGCGTTTACTTTTATGTGCTTACCCTTGAAAGCTATTTTGGAACCGAAGTTAGACAAGGTTCATTAACTATCTTTAGATGATGTGGTGAAACACAACAGCCTTTGTATGTATAAAAAACTATCCTACCTTTTAATTTTTGTTTTTATTGGTTTGCTCAACAACGCCTGCCAGAATAATAAAAGCGATGCCAATAAAACAATACTCATCTATCATGCAGGAAGTTTATCGATTCCTGTAAAGCAGATTAGTACTGCCTTTCGACATGAACATCCCGACATAAAAATATTAACCGAAGCTGCCGGAAGTGTGGCATGTGCTCGAAAAATAACCGACCTGAACCGCCCCTGCGATCTGATACTTTCGGCAGATTATACAGTTATCGATAATTTTTTAATACCGGAGTTTGCTGACTGGAATATTAAATTTGCGTCAAACGAAATGGTAATTGCCTATAAGCAAGATTTAAAAAAAGCGGAGGAGATTAATGAAAACAACTGGATGGATATTTTGCCTGAGGACAATATAAGATTTGGAAGATCAGATCCCAATTCCGACCCCTGTGGTTATCGCACCGTGCTGATTCTTAAATTGTCCGAAAGTATTTATAAAAAGCCCGGGCTCGCCGAAAACATCCTTGCAAAAAACCAAAGATTTATCCGCCCCAAAGAAACCGACCTTATCGCTTTGCTCGAAACACAAACCATCGATTACATTTTTATTTATAGATCGGTTGCAGTTCAACACAATTTAAAATACCTGCTCCTCCCCGATTCGATCAACCTAAAAAAACCTGAACTTTCTGACTGGTATGGGAAATTTTCGGTTGAAATTAATGGAAAAGAACCGGGAGAAAAAACCACACTAAATGGCGAACCGATGGTTTACGGCCTAAGCATACCACACAATGCACCCAATAAAGAACTTGCAATTATTTTTACATCATTTTTATTGGATGAAAACAAAGGAATGAAAATAATTGAACAAAACGGCCAGCCATCATTAATTCCATCACCTTCAACTACCTGGCAACAAATACCCGAATCGCTCAATAAATTTGCCTTTCAACAAAAATAAAACCCAAATTATTTTCCTATCGTAGATTTTGATTTTCTTTGCAAGCGATATGCACCTCATACCATATCGAAACCAAATTTAAAACTAAAAAATATGAAAAAAGTATTCCTTCTTTTCTTAATTACATCTTTGTTTTCGTGCCAGCAAAGCAACGATAGTACAAATCAAAAAATTGAATCGGCTTATGCCAACCGGCAAATGGATAGTGATGATTCGACAAACAATTTTTACGACAACGAAAAACTCTATGATCTAAAAGTTGATGAAATCGAAATATCGGGAGAAATAATCCATCCCGGAATAATAAACACAAGCCAATTGCCGGTAAGGTCGATCATTGTAAAAGAAACCCTCCCGGCCAAAGTCGGGAATACATTTGTTGGTGCCTTTCGCTACGATGGCTACTCACTCTTTGATTTGCTCAACGCGCATACTCCAAACAAAATCAACCGGGAAGTCTTTCCCCCTATCATCGATTTATACGTGATAATAGAAAATGCCAAAGGCGAAAAAGCTGTTTTTAGCTGGGGCGAAATTTATTATGCAAACCATTTGCACGAAATAATAATTGCAAACAAAGTAATGAGGATAGTGCCCTCCAAAACCAATGAGCTATGGCCACTTCCCACAAATGCAAAAATTGTTGTGGGTAGCGACCTGCTCACTTCACGAAATATTGAAAACCCTGTAAAAATTACAGTAAAAAGCGCCACACGCGAATTTGAAATCGAAAAAGGAATGAGCCCGATGTTTGCCCCGGGGATTGATGTTTTTGTTGAGGACGAACTGTCATTTTCGATAAACAAACCCAACGAAAACCTAAAAACGCATTCTTACGAATCTATTTTTTATGGCCGCGGGCGGGGAATCCATAGCACAATACCTTTTGATGGGCAAATGATGAGGGAAGTTCTAAGTGGCCAAATTCCACTTTCGGAGGAAACCTTACGGGAGTCGTACCTCATTTTTGCAGCAAAAGACGGATACAGAGGGATTTTTACTTATTCAGAAATTTTTAACCGCAACGATCAGGCTGAGCTCCTGCTTATCTATATGCCTGAAAATAACGATGGGGGAGCCTTCAGGTTATTCCCGCCAAGTGATTTCTTTTCCGACAGGGCCATCTCATCGCTTAACAGAATTTATTTCGATAAGCTATAAAAACGAATAAATGAAATTCCGGCGCTGGAATAAGTTTTCATTATTGTTTAGTTTTCTTGGTGGACTTGTTCTGCTTTTTATTCTTGCCCCACTTGCAAATATTACTTTCAACACCAGTGTTTCATCAATTTTTAAAAGCCTTGGCGATACCGAAGTTAGCCAAAGTGTATGGCTCACACTTTGGACATCGATGGCAGGAACTACAATACTTGCCATTGGAGCCATTCCTTTGGCCTACCTGCTTGCCCGGAAAAAATTCAGACTAAAGCGGCTGGTACAAGGCATTATTGATTTGCCCGTGGTAATTCCACATTCTGCCGCAGGAATTGCTATTCTTGGCGTAGTTTCAAGAAATACTTATGTAGGAAAAATAGCCGAATTTGCCGGGTTGGATTTTGTTGGACATCCGGCAGGAATCATTATCGCGATGGCATTTGTGAGTGTTCCGTTCCTGATCAATGCTGCAAGAGATGGCTTTGAACAAATTCCGGAGCGCACCGAAATTGCTGCACTAAATCTTGGAGCATCCCCGACAAGGGTATTTTTTGCCATATCCCTGCCACTGGCCTGGCGCAATATTGTTTCGGGCATGATACTCATGTTTGCACGGGGAATGAGCGAATTTGGTGCAGTAGTAATAATCGCCTATCATCCCATGGTAACACCGGTATTAATTTATGAACGCTTTGGAGCATTCGGACTGGATTATGCAAGACCTGTCGCCATAATTTTTATTGCCATTTGCCTCGTGTTTTTTATCCTGTTGAGATTGATGGTAAAAGAAAAACACAGCAATGCTTAGCATAAAAAACCTTTCGGTAAAACTGGATAAATTCAGCTTGTGGAATATAAATCTTGAAGTTGAAAAAGGAGATTATTATGTACTTGCCGGGCCATCAGGTTCAGGAAAAACCATTTTACTCGAAACCATCGCAGGCCTACATGAGAAGCATACTTCGGGGGAGATCATTTTTAATAACGAAGACCTCCGGAGAAAAAAAATCCAGGACAGGAACGTAGGCCTGGTATTCCAGGATAACACCCTGTTTCCACATTTATCGGTAAAAAAAAATATTGAATTTGCAATCAACCGAAGGCAAAGCAATAATAACGATGCCTCATTATTTAAATCGATTTGTGAGCAGCTATTCCTGTTTGACCTGCTCGACAAAAACACGAATACGCTCTCAGGGGGTGAAATACGAAGGGTTTTACTCGCCCGAACCTTAGCCTCCGAGCCTGATATAATTTTGCTTGACGAGCCACTTACAGGTGTTGACACCTTCCAAAAAGACCAATTAAAAACATTGCTGCGCAAAATAAAAAGGGATGGCCAAACCATCGTACATGTTACACACGATTTTGAGGAAGCGTTTTCGCTTGCCAACAAAATGGGGATAATGCACGAAGGTAAAATGATAAGCCAGGGAAGCCCCCGAGAAGTACTGGCAAAACCGGGAAATAAATTTGTCGCCAGGTTTTGCGGGTTTAAAAATTATTTTGAAGCCACCCGGGTAACATCTGAATTCATTCAGATTACAGATGGGCTAAAATTAAAATATACAGCAAGCAAAGTTACTAAGCAAAAATTCGGTGTTTTGATTGATGAAACGAAAATTCAAATCCAACCAAAATATCAACCTTTTTTAAACGAAAATGTATTTGCTGCCACCGTAAAGGATATTTTCAACTCGTTAAGGGGATTGGAAATGGTGGTTGACACCGGGCTGGATTTGAGTATTATTTCAATTGCCAAAATCCATAACTCGTTGAATATTCAAATTGGTGATGAAATTTTTATTTACATCCCCGAAAGTGCAATTTCCATTATTGAACAATAGGATTTGCAGCATCGGATATTCATAAGAATCGCCAAAGGTGCGACCCCGAAAAAAACGGGGCAGGCGAACCGTAATATCCATTTCCGAAACACCATTCCCGGTTTTAATATTACGGTGCTCTGCACCTGCATTTCCCGCCGGGGGTGCATCCTGGCTACAAATATTATCGGTGCGCTGCACCTCGTTTTTTTTATGATTCATTTATTGTTTTCCGCGGAGCATTTTAAGCGGCAGAGCTGCGCAATATTTGTAGAAAGCCCAAATACATGAAACCACCAAAGGTGCGGAGCACCGTAATATCCATTCCCGAAACATCATTTTCGCTTTTAATATTACGGTGCTCCGCACCTGCAATTTCCGCCGGGGGTGCGCCATTTTTGCCCGGCTTTCCGGGGGCAACTTTTTCAGTTGAGGGCATTAAAGTCGTTAACGACTTTAATGCCCTCAACTGAAAGAAGCCCTCACCTGGAAACCCCCAAGCCCGGCTTTGCAAAAAAAGAAACTCGCTGTTTTTGGCAGATATTATAAAACCGATTACTGACTACCCGCCTTTGGCGGGAAAATAGCTAAATGCACGACCCCGGAATTCCAAGGTCGTGCATCCTCGAAAACTTCGTTTTCGGGATAGTCAAATAGTCTATAAATCCCTTAAACAACGCACAGAAAAGCCATAACCCTTAGTGTCGTTGCTCCTGTAAGCACTGCCATCGTTATAGTACAGGTAGCGATTCCAGGCGTACGTCGTCGAGCCCTCGGTAGAACTCCAGAAGGCACCGTAGCTGCCCAAACTGTAGAATGCCCCACTGGTGAGGCGGATGCCGCCCGGAAGACCTGTAAAACCACTGCTGTTGGTAGCCCCGGTATTTGGAGAATTCCAGTGCGTTGTCCCGGTCTCTTTCATTTTTCCGCCGGCAACATCTTCACCACCCAAATAGCTTGTTAAAGTTGTCCATTCCGCATCAGCAGGTAAGTGCCAATTGGCCGGGCAGGCATCAAGCGATGAAAGCCAGTTGTACAAAACACCATAAGTCTGGTAGTTTGTGGTGGCTTTGGCTTCAGTAACATCGCTTCCCTGGTAATTATAAACATAATAATAGGGGTCGGTATTATTGCCCTGAGATGAGGGGCTTACCTCCGGCAAATAGGCCAGGTTTTCGGCCATCCAGCACTGTTCGCCAATTTGCACGGTTTCGTAGCTTTGGCCATCGCGGGCATCGGCAAAGGGCAATCCGCATTGCCAGGGGTTAAAAGTTACGTTTACTTCATCGGTGGTGGTATCGCAAGCCGTAGAGATTTCCCACTGCAGGGTGTATTCAACATAAGGCTGGCCTGTAAAGAGGGTTGTGGGATTGGTGGCATCATCTAATATTCCGCCATCACCACTTATTATTGTCCAAATTCCATCGCCCATTTCCGGGGTATTGGCATTGAGGTTTACCGAAAGCTCACCACCTAAAATTAGGGTATCATTTCCGGCATTGGCTACAGTTGGTGTAGCAAAAAAGGTAATATCCACCAGGTTGCTGCTTTCGCCGCAGGAATTGGAGATAGTCCATGCCAGGATGTAAGCGGTGCAAGGCTGGCCTGTAAAAGTAGTTTCGGGGAGTGTAGCATCGGCAAAGCTGCCGCCTTCGCCGCTTTCAATAGTCCACAAACCGGTTTCCTGTTCGGGTGTGTTGGCGGCAAGGGTAGCTTCGGTGGTTTCATCGTAAAATGCCTGGTCATCGCCAGCGGCTGCCTGCGTAGGTTGCGGGGTGCAGATGCCACAGGCTTCAAACCAATTGTTTAGGTTGTAATAATTAAGGCAGTTGGTGGATGTATTAAAAACGACAAGGCCGTTGTAGGGGGTCATGACATCAATCGCTGCCTGGGAATAGCTTTTTACGCCAGTCATAAACGAGCCGCCGCCCTGGGAGAGGCTCACGTTGTAGTCTTGTTCTTCGATGGTTTGGAGTTCGTTTGCAGGGTCGGCATCGGCATCATCAATCAGGCTGCTTAAGTCAGCGTTTAGCGTACTACCTGCATCTGTAACTTTTAAGGTAGTGCCATCCAGCATAAGTGCTGTGTTTAACTCATTCGCGGAATTGTTGTCGGCATCGTCCACTTCATCAGTAAAGCTGCCGCCACCCTGCGAAAGGCTTACGGTGTTGCCTGCTTTGCTGAGTTGCTGCAGCTCGTTGGCGGGCAGGTTGTCGTTGTCGGCCACGGTAATGGTACCGCCGTCCTGCGAGAGTGTTACCGAGTTTCCGGCCTGCGAAAGGGTTTGGAGTTCATTGCCGGGATCGCCATCAATTTCCTGGGTAAGGTAAGGCTGCAAATCAGAAATCTGATTTGCAGTAATAGCAATACCGGTGGATTTATCCCAGGCATTAAACTCGGGGTCAGTTTCCTCAGTCAGGTAATCCTGCAAATCAGTAATTTGATTTTCGGTAATGGCAATGCCGGTGGATTTATCCCAGGCGTTAAAGTCCGGGTCGCTTTCATCAAATAATTCTGTAGTAGTTGAATGAAAAGCATAAGGTACACTCAAAAACTGAGTAACTCCCATAATGGTGTAGCTTCCGCCACCTGTAAGGTCGATGGCTGTTTCGAGGTATTTTTCGGCGCTGCCCCAGTTAATATCGGCAAAAGCATTGCTCAGTAGGCTACCGTAGCCAATCACCAGGTTTACCAGCCCAAAGGCATTGGTGACGGCTTCGTGGGTTTCGGCATAAACCACCGCGCCATCGGGCGCACCCGAGCGGATGGTCATTTGGAGGCTTAACTCCGTGTCGGGCATAATGTTGCCATCGCCATCACGGATTACGGTTTGGTAGTTAATTCCTGCCGGGATCTGAGCCAAAGTACCAAAGCTCATCAGGATTGCTGCGAAAAGTAAAATTAAATTTTTCATAATTTTAAAAATTTAAAGGTTTAAGAAAATTTGAATTGTTGGTTATTTACTTGCTTCTTTACCTCTCCCCCGACCCCTCTCCAATTGGAGAGGGGAGCTCATCTGCCTGAGATTTTTAACTGTATGCATTCGCGAAGTGCTTCGCTTTTGCATTTACTTCAAATCTCAGAAGCACAGACACCCTTCTCCGCCAGCTGGCGGAAAGGGCCGGGGATGGGGCTGTTACGATTGTGATTTTAATTTCATTTCATGAAATTTTGTGATTTAAGTGTTATTTCGACCTCTCCCCCAGCCTCCCGATTTTCGGGACAGGCTCTCTCCAAAAGGAGAGGGAAGCCCTCTTTCCTGAGAGTTGAAGTGTAATTTTTAGCAAAGTGCTTCGTGTTTTTTCCTCTCCCCCTGCCCCTCTCCAAATGGAGAGGGGAGCTCTCTCTCATGGGATTTATGTCTATATGCATTAGCGAAGCGTTTCGCTTTTGTTTTTTCTCCAAATCCCGGGAGTTTCTGCACCCTTCTCCGCCAGCTGGCGGAAAGGGCCGGGGTTGGGGTTATGTTAATCATGTTTTCATTTTATGATGTTTTGTGATTTCGACCTCTCCCCCGACCTCCCGATTTTCGGGACAGGCTCTCTCCAAAAGGAGAGGGAAGCCCTCTTTCCTGAGAGTTGAAGTGTAATTTTTAGCGAAGTGCTTCGTGTTTTTTCCTCTCCCCCTGCCCCTCTCCAAATGGAGAGGGGAGCTCTCTGTCATGGGATTTGGATCTGTATGCATTAGCGTAGTGCTTCGCTCTTGCTTTTTCTTCAAATCCCGGGAGCTTCTGCACCCTTCTCCGCCAGCTGGCGGGAAGGGCCGGGGGTTGGGGTTATGATAATCATGTTTTCATTTTATGATGTTTTGTGATTTCGGCCTCTCCCCCGACCTCCCGATTTTCGGGACAGGCTCTCTCCAAATGGAGAGGGGAGCCCTCTTTCCTGAGAGTTGAAGTGTAATTTTTAGCGAATTGCTTCGTGTTTTTTCCTCTCCCCCTACCCCTCTCCAAATGGAGAGGGGAGCTCTCTCTCATGGGATTTATGTCTATATGCATTAGCGAAGCGTTTCGCTTTTGTTTTTTCTCCAAATCCCAGGAGTTTCTGCACCCTTCTCCGCCAGCTGGCGGGAAGGGCCGGGGGTTGGGGTTATGATAATCATGTTTTCATTTTATGATGTTTTGTGATTTCGACCTCTCCCCCGACCTCCCAATTTTCGGGACAGGCTCTCTCCAAATGGAGAGGGGAGCCCTCTTTCCTGAGAGTTGAAGTGTAATTTTTAGCGAAGTGCTTCGTGTTTTTTCCTCTCCCCCTGCCCCTCTCCAAATGGAGAGGGGAGCTCTCTCTCATGGGATTTATGTCTATATGCATTAGCGAAGCGTTTCGCTTTTGTTTTTTCTCCAAATCCCGGGAGTTTCTGCACCTTTCTCCGCCAGCTGGCGGAAAGAGCCGGGGTTGGGGTTATGTTAATCATGTTTTCATTTTATGATGTTTTGTGATTTCGGCCTCTCCCCCGACCTCCCGATTTTCGGGACAGGCTCTCTCCAAATGGAGAGGGGAGCCCTCTTTCCTGAGAGTTGAAGTGTAATTTTTAGCGAAGTGCTTAGTGTTTTTTCCTCTCCCCCAACCCCTCTCCGAAATCGGAGAGGGAAGCCCTCTTTCATGGGATTTGGATCTGTATGCATTAGCGTAGTGCTTCGCTCTTGCTTTTTCTTCAAATCCCGGGAGCTTCTGCACCCTTCCCCGCCAGCTGGCGGAAAGGGCCGGGGTTGGGGTTATGTTAATCATGTTTTCATTTTATGATGTTTTGTGATTTCGACCTCTCCCCCGACCTCCCAATTTTCGGGACAGGCTCTCTCCAAAAGGAGAGGGGAGCCCTCTTTCCTGAGAGTTGAAGTGTAATTTTTAGCGAAGTGCTTCGTGTTTTTTCCTCTCCCCCTGCCCCTCTCCAAATTGAGAGGGAAGCCCTCTTTCATGGGATTTGGATCTGTATGCATTAGCATAGTGCTTCGCTCTTGCTTTTTCTTCAAATCCCGGGAGCTTCTGCACCCTTCTCCGCCAGCTGGCGGAAAGGGCCGGGGGTTGGGGTTATGATAATCATGTTTTCATTTTATGATGTTTTGTGATTTCGACCTCTCCCCCGACCTCCCAATTTTCGGGACAGGCTCTCTCCAAAAGGAGAGGGGAGCCCTCTTTCCTGAGAGTTGAAGTGTAATTTTTAGCGAAGTGCTTTGTGTTGACTATTTCATGAGCTATTCCAAACTTCGGGATTGGAATGTCGGAACTTTCCGGTAACTTTCCATAGCCCAAAAGCAAAAAGGGTTTGACTTAAAGTCAAACCCTGACATATCTTCCGCCGCAAGCGGCAATGGAAACAGTAATGAAAGTTATGGGGCTCTCCAAAAGAATGCCCGCTTCGCGAGGCGAGCCTTCGGCAAAAGCCCGGAGAGTTCTTTTTTTTGCTTACCACAGGCTAAAGCCTGTGGTAAGCAAAACTGAATTATCTCAGCACATTACCTCGGGCTTTAGGCGCTTAAAAAAGAAGAAGGTAGGCTTGTTTATTATTTCAAACCGGATGATCATCGAAGATGTGAATTGTTGAAGAATTCAATAACAATCCAAATTGCTTCACCCAAATATTCAAGCACTTTATAATGAACAACGGCTTACTCGATCATGATTTTCCGGTTCATCACACCATCGGAGGTACTTATTCTCATAATATATAGCCCTTCACTCAAATTATTCACGTTGATAGCCGAACCGGATGAAATGCTTGAGCCGGCGTTCAAAACTTCTCTTCCCGATAAATCAAAAATCGAAACTTCAATTTCAGTTATTCCCGGGTCAAAGAAGTTGACATAAATAAAGTCTCTGGCCGGAATGGGATAAACTATAAAGTTTTGTTCCAGAATATGATTATCGATTCCGGTGGGCTGGCAAATTATTGGAAATATGGCATTGTCAACATCATAACCGGGGTTACCTTCTTCATAAGTTCTCCATTCGCCCGATGCAGTCTTTTCCCACCCGTTGCCATTGGTAGCAGCACTTATTTTATTTGTAAAAATTGCAAGTGTATCGCCCTGGCTTTGGGGTAGTTCAAATCCCATGTAGAAATCATCGCTGATAGGAATCCAATTATCAAAAAAGGCAACAGTTGCAGGATAAAACCCTTGGGGCTGGTCTTCAACAGGAATTTCGGAAAGAAGCTTAGAGTATGAATCCAAAACTGTTCCGGGTGTTCCGGAAGTTCCATCATCATCCCAGGCTTTAAACGTTATTTGCGGATCGCTGGCCAGTCCATTGTTTTTAATTGCAAAAAAGAACAAGCCACCCATCAACAGACCTTTATCTTCAGTAATATCGAAATAACTTGCTTTTGCCAAATCGCCCCTTGAGTTGTTACCCGACAAATACCCTGTATTTGGCACTTCAATATTATATAAATGATATGATCCCGGAATATCGTAGTTCACCGAATCGCAAATGCCATACCCTACAGCTCGGATGTAGTCCGCTTTTGAAATACTACTTGAAACAGAATCAGCGTCCCAAACTGTAAGTTTTATTGTATAAATACCTTCCTGGGTGTAGGTATGCAAAGGGTTTTCCGTGTCTGCACCAGAATTATCACCAAACTGCCAGCGCCATTTTACCGGGTTGCCCTGCGATCTGTCATCAAACTGCACAGTGAGTGGAGCGGGGCCAAAGGTTTTATTAACCCTGAAGTTAGCCTGAATATTTTTGGGACTCTCCGGATTTGGATCAGCAGTTTTTTTGCAATCGACAACATGCACTGAAAATTTAGATACACCCTTTTGCGCTCTGATAGCGACAGTTGAGAAAAGAAATAGGATTGATAGTAGTATTAATCGTTTCATATTGGTTAAATTTATTTTTGCAAAATTAAACAATTACTTTATTCAGAATATTTCAAAATTCAAAAATGAAGTTTTTTATTTTTATCGACTTGCTTACCTTTGAGCCCATTTTTAACTAAATAAATATTAATACTCAAAACAAATCTACACTCAATGATGCCAATACACAAGATGGAATTTAAGTTATTCAGGAGTTTTAAGAGCTTCGGTGTTTTCCTGATGATGGTTTTTTTTGTTCTAACATCCTTATCAGTCGATGCAAAGAAAAAGAAAAAAGTTGAAGATGAAAAAAGTGACACTTTAAAGTCATCAACATTCTCAGGCTTAAAATGGAGAAGTATTGGGCCGGCATTTGCCTCGGGCAGGATTGTCGACTTTGCAGTAAACCCTTCAAACCACAGCGAATATTTTGTAGCTGTGGCCGCCGGACATGTTTGGAAAACTACTAACAACGGGACAACCTTTAAACCAATCTTCGATAACCACAAAGCATACTCAATGGGAGCCATAACTATTGCTCCTTCCAATCACAACATTGTTTGGCTGGGTACCGGCGAAAATAATCACCAGCGGGCTTTAGGTTATGGAAATGGTGTTTACAAATCGCTTGACGGTGGTGATTCCTGGAAACTGATGGGACTTGATTCTTCAAGACAAATTGGTAAAATAATTATCCATCCCTCAAACCCTGATATTGTTTTTGTTGCTGCCGAAGGCTCGGCATGGGGTCCCGACGGGCAACGCGGCCTTTATAAAACAATTGATGGCGGCAAAACCTGGAACAAGGTGTTGGAAATTAGCGAAAACACCGGGGTTAACGACATTGTTATGGATCCCCGCAATCCGGATATCCTTTATGCAACTTCCGAACAAAGAAGAAGAAGAAGCTTTACAAAAATTGGCGGTGGCCCTGAATCGGCAGTTTACAAATCAACCGATGGTGGTAAAAACTGGAATAAAATCATGAAAGGGCTTCCGGGCAATCATATCGGAGGTATGGGTTTGGCCATTTCACCCGCCAACCCCGACTATTTATATGTGATTGTTGAAGCGCAGGAAAACAAAGGTGGCTTTTACCGAACTACAAACGGTGGAGCAAGCTGGGACAAACAAGGTGATCATTCCTCCAGCGGACAGTATTATAACGAAATAGTGTGCGATCCAAAAAATCCGGAAAAAGTTTATTCACTCGAAACGGTAACAAGAGTAACCGAAGATGGCGGAAAAACCTGGAGGTCGGTTGGTAACAATTCGCGCCACGTGGACGATCATGCAATGTGGATTGACCCTGATAACACTGACCATTTTATGATTGGTGGTGACGGCGGCATTTACGAAACCTTCGATGCAGGGAAAAATTACATTTTCAAAAGCAATCTCCCCATCACACAATTTTATCGTGTAAGTGTTGACGATACTGAACCTTTTTATTGGGTTTATGGTGGCACACAGGACAACAACAGTATGGGAGGCCCATCCAAAAACACTTCGAGGGCTGGTGTAAAAAGCGACGAATGGGTTGTAACTTTAGGCGGTGATGGATTTTTTCAGGCTATCGAACCGGGAAATCCTGATATTGTTTACTCGGCCTATCAATATGGAAACATTTACAGGTATGATAAAAAATCAGGCGAAAGCATAAAAGTAAAACCCGAACCACGTAAAGATGAGCTAACTTATCGTTGGAACTGGAATAGTCCGTTTTTTATTAGTCCACATTCCAAAACAAGGCTTTATATGGCAGCCAACAAAGTCTTCCGCAGCGATGACCGTGGAAATAGCTGGCAGGTAATTAGTGAGGATGTTACCAGAGATGAAGACCGAAACCAGTTTAAAGTTATGGGTAAATACTGGCCATCAAATGCAGTTGCAAAAGATGTTTCCAGTTCGCAATGGGGAACAGTAGTTGCCTTAGCCGAATCACCTCTTAAGGAGGATCTGGTCTTTTCAGGTAGCGATGACGGTGTAATTCAAATAAGCAAAGATGCCGGTAAAACATGGACAAAAGTCACCACTTTCCCCGGCGTTCCGGAATACACCTACGTAAGCGATATTTTACCCTCACGCTTTGACGAAAATGTGGTTTTCGCTTCTTTCGACAATATTAAAAGTGATGATTTCAAACCCTATCTGCTCAAGAGTAACGATAAAGGAAAAACATGGACATCCATTGTTGGCGACCTTCCTGTGGATGAAACTGTTCACACCATCGTTCAGGATCGTATAAACCGCGATTTACTTTTTGTGGGTACAGAATTCAACGTTTTTTTCACACAGGATGGTGGGAAAGCATGGATTGAACTTTCATCAGGGATTCCTGATGTAGCCATGAAAGACCTTGTTATCCAGGAACGTGAGAACGATCTGGTGGTAGCAACCTTCGGACGTGGATTTTATATTATTGAGGATTACACGCCGCTACGCCAGGTAACAACCGAAATGCTTGATACCCTCAAGGTTCTTTTATTTCCTGTTAAAGATGCATTACAATATGTTGAAACCGGCGGCAGGTATGGACAAGGATCTACCTATTTCAAAGCTGACAATCCTGAATTCGGAGCTGTTTTTACATATTTTTTGAAAGAAAGTCCTAAAACAAAAAAACAACAAAGGCTCAAAGAGGAAAAGAAATTATTTAAGGAAGGAGAAAAAATTCCGCAGCCATCAGTTGAAGTGCTAAAGGGCGAAAAAAAGGAAATTGCTCCAATATTAATTTTTACAATTACAGATAAAGAAGGTAATATCGTTAGAAAACTTTATGAGAGCCCTTCAACAGAAAGTTTAACGCGGATTAACTGGGATCTTCGTTACCAGGGGAAAAATCCTGTAAGATTACGCAACGACGAATTCGATCCAAAAAACGATGGTAATTCAGGTATGTTCGTGCTGCCCGGAAACTATTTTGTTTCGATGTCATTGGATCACAATGGTGAAATTACAGCACTTGCAGGCCCTGTTGGATTTACGGTGAAATCACTCAACAATACTACTTTGCCTGCATTAAACCGTGAAGAACTTGTTGCATATCAGGATAAAGTAACCGAACTTGGCAGGATCATGCGAGGTGGTAAGATTTACCTTGAAAACCTGATGGAGAAAGTTGCAAAAATAAGGCAGGCCATTCACAACACCCCTGAAGCTCCAAAATCACTTGCCGACAATGCGAGGGCAGCAGCAGAAAAACTTGATGAAATTATGTTCATAATAAATGGTACTGATGCTAAAGCAAGTTGGGAAGAAATTCCACCGGCAACAGTCCCGCTTAGCTATCGATATCGAATAATTGGATGGTCGCATTGGGGTTCAACCTCCGAGCCAACCCAGACACAACTCGATCAGTATCAAATTTTGATGGAAGAACTTCCGCCGCTGCTCGATCAAATTAAGCAGGTTGACAATGATGTGAAACTAATTGAAACTGAAATGGAAAAATACAAGGCTCCATGGACTCCGGGTAGATTCCCGGAATTAAAAAAGAACTAAATCAAGGAGTTAAAATGCCCGGATACTTATTTTATTAAAAATAACTTTGGAAAAAAGAAAGATATGTTTACTTTTGCGCCCCTATTTAAAGATACGAATAAAAGTAAATAATTATAAAACATTAAACAAGAGGTATTTAAAATGATTATTGTTCCTGTAAAAGAAGGTGAAAATATTGAAAGAGCACTCAAAAAATACAAAAGAAAATTTGAGAAAACCGGGGTGGTTAAAGAGCTTCGCGAACGCCAAAAATACACAAAACCATCCATAAAAAACAGAGAAGCACGCTTAAAAGCTATTTACATTCAACAATTGCGCGACGCTGAAAACGCGTGATAAATATCTTTTGAAAGATATTTCTAAAATTTATTAGGAAAATTTTGTTTACCGGGTAATTAAATATTATCTTTGGAACAACAGTTTTCCTATTTTTTTTGATGTGAAGCAGGAATTTATAAATTACATAGCGAGAGAAAAAAGATACTCTAAGCATACCATTATATCTTACGAAACTGACTTAAAGCAATTTCAGGAATTTTTGGTAACCCAATACCAAATTGATGATATTAGAAATGCTGATCACAATATTGTGAGGAGTTGGCTGGTTTTTTTATTTCAGAATAATAAATCTGCTAATTCAATAAACAGAAAAATCTCCTGCTTGAAATCTTTTTACAAATATCTTATCAGGGAAGGCCTTACCGAAATAAATCCTATGCTCAAGGTAACTTCCCCAAAATCCGGCACAAAAGTTCCCGAATTTGTCAAAGAAAAAGACATGGAAATGTTGCTTCAACATACAGATTTTGGTAATGATTTTGAGGGTGTTCGCAATAAACTTATCATCGAAACATTTTATTCAACAGGAGTTCGTATCTCTGAGCTAATCAATATAAAAATTCAAGATGTCAATCTAAACGAAAAAACGATAAAAATTTTAGGAAAGCGAAATAAGGAACGTTTAACACCATTATCAGCCTACCTGACAAATGCTATCGAAAATTATTTATTAGTTAGAAAAAATATTTCCGCTGAAACAACACGAGCTTCAACATATTTGTTTATTACAAAACAGGGCAAAGCAACTTATTCAAAACTTATCTATCGTATCATTAATAAATACCTTACTTATGTATCTTCAAACACCAAGAAAAGTCCCCATACCCTGCGGCACAGTTTTGCAACAATTATGCTAAACAAAGGTGCCGAATTAAATGCTATTAAAGAAATTTTGGGTCATTCCAGCCTTGCAGCTACCCAGGTTTACACACACAATTCAATCGAGAAATTAAAAACCATTTACAAACAAGCTCATCCAAGAGCATAAATAAATAGGAGGAATAACTATGCAAATTGACATTAGGGCGGTTCATTTCAGAACAGACAAGAAACTAGATGATTTTATCGAAGAAAAAGTAACCAAGTTGGCACAGTACTACGATGGTGTTATTGGTAGCGAAGTATCGCTTAAAGTAGCAAATGTTGAAAATACTGAAAATAAGATTACTGAAATCAGGCTAAGTATTCCCGGAAATGATTTGTATGCCAAAAAACAAAGTAAATCTTTTGAAGAAGCAACCGATGAGGCCTGTGATGCCCTGAGAAAACAACTTGTTAAACACAAAGAAAAACAACGGAAAAATTAATTTTTTTTCAAAATTATCAGAAAAAAGTTTTGGTATTTAAAAATACTATTCTACTTTTGCAGTCCTTTTTTAAAAAAAGGGCTGTTTTTTTATACAAAAAACTATTAAAGTTCTTGTTAATTCATGTGTTCAGGCCGATGTAGCTCAGTTGGTAGAGCAGCTGATTTGTAATCAGCCGGTCGGCGGTTCGAGTCCGTCCATCGGCTCCGTACAATAAAATTGTTTCGGGGGGATACCAGAGCGGTCAAATGGGGCAGACTGTAAATCTGTTGGCGAAGCCTTCGGAGGTTCGAATCCTCCTCCCCCCACATTAGTTCATTACATTTTGATGAACGCGAAGACGGATTTCCATAGTGAAATCCGTTTTCGTGTTTAGATTCGCGGGAGTAGCTCATTTGGTAGAGCGATAGCCTTCCAAGCTATAGGTGGCCGGTTCGAGCCCGGTCTCCCGCTCCAAAATGATGCCGATGTAGCTCAGGGGTAGAGCACTTCCTTGGTAAGGAAGGGGTCATGAGTTCAATTCTCATCATTGGCTCTAAATTGAAAAATAAAAATTATAATTAATAACCTTTTTGTAAACACCTAATTAAATATCTTTTTAAAATGGCAAAAGAAAAATTTGATAGGTCCAAACCGCACGTAAATATTGGCACAATTGGACACGTTGATCACGGAAAAACAACACTCACTGCTGCTATCACTATTAATCTTCAAGATCAAGGATTGGCAACATATGCATCATTCGATTCAATTGATAACGCCCCTGAAGAAAAAGAAAGAGGTATTACCATTAATACTGCACACATTGAGTATCAAACTGTTAACAGGCACTATGCACACGTAGATTGTCCAGGTCACGCTGACTACGTTAAGAACATGGTTACCGGAGCTGCCCAAATGGATGGAGCAATTATTGTTGTTGCTGCTACTGATGGCCCCATGCCTCAAACACGTGAGCACATCCTTCTTGCACGCCAGGTTGGCGTTCCAAAACTGGTTGTTTTCATGAACAAAGTTGACCTTGTAGATGATGAAGAATTACTTGAGCTCGTTGAAATGGAAATTCGCGAACTCCTGAGCTTCTATGAGTTTGACGGTGATGAAACTCCTGTTATTCAAGGTTCGGCACTTGGTGCGCTTAACAAAGAGCCTAAATGGGTTGAAAAAGTTATGGAATTAATGGAGGCTTGTGATACCTGGATTCCATTACCCAAGCGCGATCAGGACAAACCATTCCTTATGCCTGTTGAAGATGTATTCTCAATTACAGGTCGTGGAACAGTTGCTACCGGTCGTATCGAAACAGGAATTATCCACACAGGCGACCCGGTTGATATCATCGGCATGGGTGCCGAAAAACTGAAATCAGTTGTTACAGGTGTTGAAATGTTCCGTAAAATCCTCGATCAAGGACAAGCCGGTGATAATGCAGGTCTTCTCCTTAGAGGTATTGATAAAAATGACATCACACGTGGTATGGTGATTGCCAAACCAGGTTCAGTGAACCCTCACAAACATTTCAATGCAGAAGTGTATATTCTTAAAAAAGAAGAAGGTGGACGTCATACTCCCTTCCACAACAAATATCGTCCTCAGTTTTATTTCAGGACTACTGATGTTACCGGTGAAATTTTCCTTCCAGATGGTGTGGAAATGGTTTTGCCAGGTGACAACCTTACAATCGAAGTTAAATTGATTTCGGAAATCGCAATGAGCAAAAACCTGCGTTTCGCTATCCGTGAAGGTGGCAGAACAGTTGGTGCCGGACAGGTAACCGAAATTCTTGACTAATTTAATAGGTGTTTGGTTATAATTGAAAAAAGTAGTCCCGGAACATAAATGTTCTCGGGACTGCTTTATTAATTATAATTCAATACGGGTGTAGCTCAATTGGTAGAGCGACGGTCTCCAAAACCGTAGGCTGTGGGTTCGATTCCTACCTCCCGTGCAAATGAAAAATATAAAATGACCTATGGCAAGTTTTAAAATGTTTAATTACGCCAAGGAAAGTTACGACGAGCTGTTACACAAAGTTTCCTGGCCCACATGGAGTGAACTCCAGAGTAGTGCTATTGTCGTGTCCATTGCTTCCCTTATAATCGCTTTTGTGGTTTATTTGATGGACATCTCATTTAGTAGTCTTTTAAAAGGGTTTTACACCTGGCTTTAAGTTTGGAGTCGCGCCAGGCAAAAATTATTCTTATTTCAACTAAATACAGATTGGCTTACCAGCATGAGTAATCAAGAGAAAAAGTGGTACGTAGTCAGAGCGATTAGTGGCAAAGAAAAGAAGGTTAAAGAGTATATCGAAAGTGAGATAAGCCGACTTAACCTTCAGGACTATATTTCACAGGTACTCATTCCTACAGAAAAAGTATTTCAAATAAGAAAAGGCAAGAAAATCAGTAAGGAAAGAAACTATTTCCCAGGTTATGTTTTAATGGAGGCAGCGCTCGTAGGAGAGATTCCTCACATCGTTAAAAACGTACCTGATGTTCTTGGATTCCTGGGTACCCGAGGGGAACCCGATGCAATGCGCGAATCCGAAGTAAAAAGAATACTTGGAAAAGTTGACGAACTTGCAGATCAGGCAGAAGAAGTGAATGTGCCTTTTATTGTTGGAGAAACTGTTACTGTTACCGATGGGCCTTTCAACAGTTTTAGCGGTGTAATCGAAGAAATTAACGAAGAGAAGAAGAAATTGAAAGTGATGGTTAAAATCTTCGGCAGAAAAACACCCCTTGAACTTGGGTTTATGCAGGTTGAAAAAGAATAAAGTTCGTTTTTACCACAGCATAAATTTATGCTGTGGAAATTCAATTTATTAAGTAATAACAAAATGGCAAAAGAAGTTAGCGGATTAATAAAGTTACAGATCAAAGGAGGAGCTGCCAATCCATCTCCACCTGTTGGACCTGCGTTAGGTGCAAAAGGTGTGAACATTATGGAGTTTTGTAAACAATTTAATGGTCGTACACAGGAACAAGCCGGTAAGGTGTTGCCTGTAATCATTACTGTTTATAGGGACAAATCTTTTGATTTCATAATCAAATCTCCGCCGGTTGCAGTACAACTAATGGAAATTTCCAAACAGAAGAAAGGTTCTCCTGAATCAAACCGGAAGAAAGTTGCTTCAGTTTCATGGGATCAGGTACAAGCTATTGCTGAAGGTAAAATGAAAGATTTAAATTGTTTTACTGTTGAATCAGCGATGAAAATGGTTGCAGGAACAGCCCGAAGCATGGGAATTACGGTTAAAGGAACTTTTCCGAGTGGAAAAAACTAAGGTTGTGTTAAAGCATTTGTTAAAAATTTAAAAGGATTCGCAAATGGGAAAATTGACTAAAAAACGTAAAGAAGCTTTAGCGAAATTCGATAAAAATGCTAACTACGCACTGGCGGATGCAATTAAGACTGTTAAAGACATCACAACTACAAAGTTTGATGCTTCAATAGATCTGGATATCCGACTGGGTGTTGACCCACGTAAGGCTAATCAAATGGTCAGGGGTTCGGTTACTTTACCTCACGGTACAGGAAAAACTGTACGCGTTTTGGTATTGTGCTCGCCCGACAAGGAAGATGAAGCCAAAGCTGCCGGAGCCGATTTTTTCGGTCTGGATGAATATGTAGCGAAAATCAAAGGCGGCTGGACCGATATTGATGTTGTTATCACCACACCTAACGTAATGCCAAAAGTTGGCCCCTTAGGTAGGATTTTAGGACCCAGAGGGCTTATGCCCAATCCTAAAACCGGAACGGTTACAATGGATATCAAAAAAGCTGTTGATGATGTGAAGGCTGGTAAAATTGATTTTAAAGTGGATAAAACAGGTATTATACATGCCGCAGTTGCCAAGACATCTTTTGATGACCAAAAGATACTTGATAACGCTAAAGAGCTTTTAACCATGGTAATGAAATTAAAACCATCGGCATCCAAGGGTACATACGTAAAGAGCATTTATATGTCGAGTACTATGAGTTATGGGATACAAGTTGATCCAAAATCCATAGTAAACGCGTAAACTTCAGTAAAATGAGGAGAACGAAATAATGACCAGAGAGGAAAAAAATCAAACTATATCAGTACTTTCCGAAAAACTCAATGATGCATCTAATTTTTATATCACCAATATTGGCGGTTTAAATTCGGATGTTTCAAGCGAGCTTAGAAGAATGTGCTTTAAAAAGGAGATCAATCTTCTTGTAGTTAAAAACACGTTGCTGAAAAAGGCAATGGAAAAATCTGAAAAAGATTTTGTGGAATTATTTGATATTCTCAAAGGGTCTACTTCAGTAATGTTTTCGGAAGTTGGAAATGACCCTGCAAAACTTATCAAAGAATTTCGTAAGAAATTTAAATCAGACAAGCCGCAATTGAAAGGTGCTTATGTTGCTGAATCAATTTACATTGGTGAAAATCAACTCGACATTCTCGAAAACATCAAATCAAAAGATGAGGTTATCGGAGATATCATTGCATTACTTCAATCACCTGCTAAAAATGTTATTTCCGCACTTCAGTCGGGAGGACATAAACTGTCAGGAATACTCAAAACTCTTTCAGAGAAGGAATCATAAAAACTATTATCATCATTTATTAATTACGAACATTCATTAAAATAAACAATAAAATGGCAGATTTAAAAACTTTTGCAGAACAATTAGTTGGTCTGACAGTAAAAGAAGTTAACGAACTCGCTCAGATATTAAAAGACGAATATGGTATTGAGCCTGCAGCAGCTGCTGCAGTGGTTGCCGGCCCGGCCGCAGCCGAAGATGCTGCTGCTGAAGAACAAACTGAATTTGATGTTATCATCAAAGCAGCTGGCCAATCAAAACTTGCTGTTGTTAAACTTGTAAAAGAGTTAACCAGCCTCGGTCTTAAAGAAGCAAAAGCGCTTGTTGATTCAGCCCCTAAAGCAATCAAAGAAGCTGTATCAAAAGACGAAGCTGAAGCACTCAAATCACAACTTGAAGAAGTTGGTGCCGAAGTAGAAGTTAAGTAGCTTTTATAAAACTCTTGTCTAAGAAATATAGACTTCTGTCAGCCATGCTGTGCAGAGTCTATATTTCTTTGTATTATAGAATACAGTATTTGTATTTTCTTATCTTATTTATAATCAAAATCTTACAACATTGGCCAAGGAATTCGCTGACAGAATAAGTTTCTCAAGAACTAAAATTAAATCAGAATATCCTGATTTTCTCGACATACAATTAAAATCTTTTCAAGACTTTTTTCAATTGGAAACAAATCCTGAAAATCGCGTAGATGAAGGACTCTACAAGGTTTTTAGCGAAAATTTTCCAATTACCGATGCGAGAAACAATTTTGTTCTTGAATTTTTGGATTACTTTATCGATCCACCAAGATACTCCATAGAAGAATGCATTGAACGAGGTCTGACCTACAGTGTGCCACTTAAAGCTAAACTCAAGCTTTATTGCACCGATCCCGAACATGAAGACTTTGAAACAATAATACAGGATGTTTATCTTGGTCAGATTCCCTACATGACGCCAAAAGGTACATTTGTAGTTAATGGAGCCGAAAGAGTAGTAGTATCCCAACTTCACAGGTCGCCTGGAGCATTTTTTGGTACCAGTTACCATGCCAATGGTCAACAATTATTCTCGGCAAGGATAATTCCCTTTAAAGGATCATGGATGGAGTTTACCACGGATATTAACCAGGTGATGTACGCGTACATCGACCGAAAGAAAAAACTCCCGGTAACAACATTGTTGCGAGCCATTGGTTACGAAACTGATAAGGATATTCTTGAGATATTTGATCTTGCTCAAGAAGTAAAGGCTAATAAAACCAATTTGAAAAAATTTATTGGCAGCCGTCTTGCAGCCCGTGTGGTAAGATCGTGGATTGAAGATTTTGTAGATGAAGATACCGGTGAAGTTGTTTCAATTGAAAGAACTGAAGTAATTATTGACCGCGAAACTATTCTTGAAGCCGGTCATATTGATCAAATCGCGGAATCAGGTGTAGATACCGTTTTAATTCATAAAGAAGAATCGGATAGTATAGACTATTCAATCATTTTTAATACGCTTCAAAAAGATACCACGAACACCGAAAAGGAAGCTGTTGAATTTATCTACAGACAGCTAAGAAACGCTGAACCACCTGATGAAGAAACTGCAAGGGGTATCATCGAAAAACTTTTCTTTTCGGATAAAAGATACGACCTTGGAGATGTTGGAAGATACAGGATCAATAAAAAATTGAAACTTGATGTTCCGATGGACACTAAGGTGCTCACCAAAGAAGATATTATTTCTATTATAAAATACCTCATCGAAATGGTGAATGCCAAACGTGAGATTGATGATATCGACCACTTGAGCAACCGCCGTGTAAGAACTGTCGGTGAGCAGCTTTATTCTCAATTTGGGGTTGGACTTGCCCGTATGGCAAGAACAATACGCGAGCGGATGAATGTTAGAGATAATGAAGTTTTTACCCCTACAGATCTTATTAATGCAAAAACACTTTCATCTGTAATTAACTCCTTCTTTGGTACCAATGCACTGTCTCAGTTTATGGATCAAACCAATCCACTTTCGGAGCTCACCCACAAAAGAAGGGTATCAGCGTTGGGTCCCGGAGGTTTGTCAAGAGAAAGAGCCGGTTTTGAGGTACGCGACGTTCACTACACGCACTATGGCCGCCTGTGTACAATCGAAACACCCGAAGGCCCGAACATCGGACTAATTTCCTCGTTGTGTGTATTTGCTAAAATAAATAAGCTTGGCTTTATCGAAACACCTTATAAAAAGGTTGATAACGGCAAAGTTCTTTTGGATGTAGATGAAATTTACCTGAGCGCCGAAGAAGAAGAAAATAAAATTATTGCCCAGGCAAACTCGCTTTTGAACGAAGATGGCACCTTTGTTAGAGATAAAGTAAAGGTTCGTTACCAGGCTGATTATCCTATCGAAGAAAAGGAAAATGTCGATTTTATTGATATGGCTCCAAACCAAATTGCCTCGGTAGCAGCATCGCTCATTCCATTTCTTGAGCATGACGATGCTAACCGTGCCCTGATGGGATCGAACATGATGCGCCAGGCCGTGCCATTACTCAAAGCCGAAGCCCCAATCGTTGGAACAGGTATTGAAGGTGGAGTAGCACGCGACTCAAGGGTATTGATCCAGTCCGAAGGCGATGGAGTTATAGAGTATGTTGATGCAAACCAGATAACTGTTCATTATACAAGAGCTGAAAACGAAAGACTTGTAAGTTTCGAAAATGATAAAAAAACCTATCAGCTTACAAAATTCCAACGAACAAATCAAAATACTTCCATCAACCTGCGACCTATTGTTAAAAAAGGTCAGAAAGTTGTGAAAAATCAACCGCTGTGCGAAGGTTATGGAACCCGAAATGGAGAATTGGCGCTGGGTCGTAACCTCATGGTTGCATTTATGCCCTGGAAAGGTTATAATTTTGAAGATGCTATTGTTCTTTCCGAAAAAGTTGTGAAAGACGATATCTTTACTTCGGTGCATATTGAGGAGTTTGTGCTTGAAGTTCGCGATACCAAACGCGGTGTTGAAGAACTTACTAACGACATTCCCAATGTATCATCAGAAGCAACAAAAGACCTGGATGAAAATGGTTTGATTAGGATTGGAGCCGAAGTAACCGAGGGAGATATCCTTATTGGTAAAATTACACCTAAAGGTGAATCGGACCCTACACCCGAAGAAAAACTACTGCGGGCTATTTTTGGCGACAAAGCCGGTGATGTTAAAGACGCATCACTTAAAGCTCCACCTTCGATGCAAGGTGTGGTTATTAATAAAAAACTTTTTGCAAGAGTTATAAAAGACCGCAGGGTTAAAGGGAAAGAAAGCAATGAAATTGCAGAACTCGAAAAAGAATTCAAAAAAGAATCGACAAACCTCAAGAATAAACTTGTTGACAAGTTGATGATTTTAGTCAGTGGCAAGGTTTCGCAAGGAGTTCACAATAATTTTAAAGAAGAGATATTCCCTAAGAAAACAAAATTTACACAAAAGCAATTGTTGGCTATCGATTACATGGTAATCAATCCCAACAAATGGACTACAGATAAAGACAAAAACATTCTTATTGCCGAACTAATCAATAATTATATAATTAAGCATAAAGAAATCCTTGGTATTTTCAATCGCAAAAAGTTTGTTGCCACTGTTGGTGATGACCTGCCAAACGGAATTGTTAAAATGGCGAAAGTTTATGTTGCTAAAAAACGTAAACTAAAAGTAGGCGATAAAATGGCCGGACGACATGGTAACAAAGGTATTGTTGCCAGAATTGTACGTGAAGAAGACATGCCTTTCCTCGAAGACGGAACTCCTGTTGACATCGTATTAAATCCGCTTGGTGTACCTTCAAGGATGAACCTTGGCCAGATTTACGAAACCGTATTAGGCTGGGCAGGTAAGAAATTGAATTTGAGTTTTGCAACGCCAATTTTTGACGGTGCCAATATTGATGAGATAAACTATTATATGGTGAAAGCCAATTTACCTGAAAACGGGAAAACCTACCTGTACGATGGTGGAACCGGTGAACGATTCCATCAACCTGCAACCGTTGGGTATATTTACATGCTTAAACTGCACCACATGGTTGATGATAAAATGCATGCAAGATCTATTGGCCCCTACTCACTTATTACACAGCAGCCATTAGGTGGTAAAGCACAGTTTGGTGGACAACGTTTTGGTGAGATGGAGGTATGGGCCATTGAAGCTTATGGAGCCTCAAACATACTTCAGGAAATTCTTACTGTTAAATCTGACGATGTAATTGGTCGTGCAAAAGCATACGAGTCAATCGTTAAAGGCGATCCAATGCCCAAACCGGGAATACCCGAATCATTCAATGTATTGATTCATGAGTTAAGAGGTCTTGGTCTTAACGTTACTTTCGATTAACAAATCGAAATTTATTATTATCATTTTTTGAAAACAATCATATAAATACAATTCATTAATGGCTTTTCGAAAAGATACATCCCTTGTAAAAAGCGAGTTTTCACAAATTACCATTAGCCTTTCTTCACCCGAAACCATCCTTGAGCGTTCGCATGGAGAAGTATTAAAGCCCGAAACGATTAATTACAGAACTTATAAACCCGAGAGAGATGGTTTATTCTGTGAAAGAATATTCGGGCCTGTCAAGGATTGGGAATGTCACTGCGGAAAATACAAGAGAATAAGATACAAAGGTATTGTTTGTGATCGCTGTGGTGTTGAAGTTACCGAAAAAAAAGTCAGACGCGAAAGAGCTGGCCACATCCAATTGGTAGTACCTGTAGCACATATTTGGTTTTTTAGATCGCTCCCCAATAAAATCGGGGCTTTGTTAGGACTACAAACCAAAAAGCTCGATACAATCATTTATTACGAAAGATATGTCGTTATTAACCCCGGTATAAAAGCCGATGATGGTATAGAGTATCTTGATTTCTTAACAGAGGAAGAGTATTTCGATATCATGGAAACTATTCCACCCGAAAATCAATATCTCGACGATAAAGATCCCAACAAGTTTATTGCTAAGATGGGAGCCGAAGGGCTTCATGATTTATTGGCGCGTTTAGACCTTGATGAACTTTCGTTTTTTTTACGGGATAAAGCCAATAATGAAACCTCACAACAACGTAAAGCTGATGCACTAAAACGCCTTCAGGTTGTGGAAGCTTTCAGGGATGCACGGAACAGAATTGAGAATCGTCCTGAATGGATGATCGTAAAAGTAGTTCCGGTAATCCCTCCCGAATTGCGCCCACTTGTTCCACTTGATGGCGGCAGATTCGCTACTTCCGATCTAAACGACCTCTACCGAAGAGTAATTATCCGTAACAACCGCTTGAAAAGATTAATCGAAATCAAGGCTCCGGATGTGATTATGCGGAACGAAAAACGTATGTTGCAGGAAGCCGTTGATTCACTCTTTGATAATTCAAGAAAAGCCAACGCGGTTAAAACCGAATCGAACAGGGCTTTGAAATCTCTGAGCGACAGCCTGAAAGGGAAGCAAGGTCGTTTCCGTCAGAACCTGCTCGGTAAACGTGTTGACTATTCAGGTCGTTCGGTTATTGTTGTTGGTCCCGAACTAAATCTTAACGAATGTGGTTTGCCAAAAGGCATGGCCTCCGAGTTGTTTAAACCTTTCATTATTCGTAAGATGCTCGAAAGAGGTATCGTAAAAACGGTTAAATCAGCTAAGAAAATTGTTGACAGAAAAGACCCGGTAGTCTGGGATATTCTCGAGGGCATACTTAAAGGCCATCCGGTAATGCTAAACCGTGCTCCTACCCTTCACCGCTTAGGTATTCAGGCTTTTCAGCCTAAATTAATCGAAGGAAAAGCCATCCAGTTGCATCCCTTAGCCTGTACAGCTTTTAATGCTGACTTCGATGGCGACCAGATGGCTATTCACGTTCCCCTGGGCAACGCAGCAATTCTTGAAGCTCAGCTTTTAATGCTGGCTTCCCACAATATTCTCAATCCTGCCAATGGCGCTCCAATTACGGTACCATCACAGGACATGGTTCTTGGCCTTTATTATATTACCAAAGCCCGAAAACATATTCCTGAAAATCCTGTAAAAGGTGAAGGATACAAATTTTATTCTCCCGAAGAAGTAATCATAGCATACAACGAAAATAAAGTTGATCTACACGCGATTATTGATGTTCGTATCCCTGTAAAACAGGAAGACGGAAGCATTAAACAAACACTTATTGAGACCACTGTTGGCCGGGTTATTTTCAACCAGAGAGTGCCTGAAGAATATGCTTATATCAATCAGGTATTAACCAAAAAAGCTTTACGCGATATTATTGGTGATATCCTTAAAAAAACTGACACTGCAATCACATCGAAATTCTTAGATGATATTAAGAAATTAGGATTTACCATGGCATTCCGTGGTGGGCTTTCTTTTAACCTCGGTGATGTAATTATTCCTGAAATCAAAGGAGAACTGGTAGCACAGGCTAACGAGGAAGTTGATGAAGTTCTTTCTAACTACGGTATGGGCTTTATTACCGGAAACGAAAGATACAATCAGATTTTGGATATCTGGACACACACCAATTCAAAACTTACACGTACCCTGATGGATCAGCTTGCAAAAGATAAACAAGGTTTCAACTCTGTTTATATGATGCTCGACTCTGGTGCAAGGGGTAGTAAAGAACAAATTCGCCAGCTCTCAGGTATGCGGGGACTGATGGCAAAACCCCAAAAATCGGGAGCTACCGGTGGGGAAATTATCGAGAACCCGATCCTTTCTAACTTTAAAGAAGGTTTAACGGTACTTGAGTACTTTATCTCTACGCACGGTGCCCGTAAAGGTTTGGCTGATACAGCGCTAAAAACAGCCGATGCCGGTTACCTTACACGTCGTTTGGTGGATGTTGCCCAGGATGTGATTATTTCAGAACCTGACTGTGGTACTTTGCGTGGATTAACAACAACCGCGCTGAAGAAAAATGAAGAGATTGTAGAAACACTATACGATCGAATCCTGGGACGAACAGCACTCCATGATATTTATCACCCACTGACAGGCGAATTAATTATTGCAGCCGGTGAAGAACTAAATGAAAATTATTCAAGGCTCATTGGAGATTCTCCAATCGAATCAGTTGAAATCAGATCGGTATTAACCTGCGAAGCCAAAAGCGGTGTTTGTGCAAAATGTTATGGACGTAACCTTTCATCCGGAAAAATGGTTCAAAAAGGTGAAGCTGTCGGAGTAATTGCCGCTCAATCGATTGGTGAACCCGGAACACAGCTTACACTGCGTACATTCCACGTTGGTGGTGTGGCCGGTGGAAACATCTCGTCACAATCCAAAATTGAAGCAACATTTGAAGGTATTCTTCATATTGACGAACTTAGAACCGTACCCTATAAAAACTCTGAAGGGGTTAAATACGATGTCGTAATCGGTCGATCAGCAGAAATGCGTATTGTGGATGAAAAGACTGGTATCTCGCTGGCCTCACACAATATTCCCTACGGTTCAAATCTACACAATAAGGCAGGGGATAAAATATCGAAAGGCGATATAATTTGTATTTGGGATCCATACAATGCCGTAATCATTTCTGATGTTGGCGGTAAACTTAGGTTTAACAGTGTTCTTGAAGGAAAAACCTACCGCGTTGAATCTGATGAGCAAACAGGTTACAACGAAAAGGTGATTATAGAAACCAAGCAAAAAACCAAAAACCCATCTATCACTGTCCTGGATTCAGGAGGTGTAGAAATTAAAACTTATGACCTTCCTACCGGAGCACATATTTCGGTTGAAGATGGACAGGATGTAAAAGCAGGAGATATCCTGGTGAAAATACCAAGAACAATCGGGAAATCAGGTGATATCACTGGTGGTTTGCCTCGTGTAACAGAATTATTTGAGGCCAGAAATCCTTCCGATCCTGCCAAAGTATCAGAAATTGATGGTATTGTTTCTTTTGGTAAAAAACTTAAGCGAGGTAACAAAGAGATTATTATCACCTCGAAAACAGGTGAAGAAAAACGCTACCTGATTCCAACATCAAAACAAATATTAGCCCAGGAAAACGACTTTGTTAAAGCCGGTACATCATTATCGGAAGGAGCGCTCACCCCGGCAGATATTCTTGCCATTAAAGGACCAATGAAGGTTCAGGAATATATTGTAAACGAAATTCAGGAAGTTTACCGTTTACAGGGTGTTAAAATTAACGACAAACACTTTGAAACCATTGTACGCCAAATGATGCGTAAGGTTGAAGTGGATGACCCGGGCGATACAAAATTCCTTGAAAGAGAACTCGTGAATAAAATTGATTTCCAGGAAGAAAATGACTGGATATTTGGTAAAAAAGTAGTTATTGAACCGGGTGACTCAAGCATCTTTAAAGCCGGACAAATAGTTTCGGCCCGTAAACTCAGGGATGAGATTTCGCAATTGAGACGAAAAGACAAACAACTGATCGATTCAAGAGACGCTCAACCGGCAACGGCACGCCAGGTACTCCAGGGTATTACCAAAGCATCACTTCAAACCAACAGCTTTATTTCTGCGGCATCATTCCAGGAAACCACCAAGGTACTCACTAATGCATCTATCAATGCAAAATCGGATACGTTGAACGGTTTGAAAGAGAATGTAATTGTTGGTCATAAAATACCCGCAGGCACAGGCCTTCGTGAATATGAAGATTTAATTGTTGGTTCCAAGGAAGAATATGAAACACTTGTTCATCCCAGGCACAAACAAGAATATCAATAAGAAACATTAGCAAAGCAAAAACCAGGGGATATCATTTTGGTTTATGCTTTTTTTGTTATCACCTAAACAATTTATTATGGAAGCAAATAAACCAAACAAAGGACAATTAAATATTGAATTGAGTGATGAGGTTGCTGAAGGAACTTATGCAAATCTTGCAATTATTCAGCACTCCCGCTCCGAATTTGTTGTCGATTTTATTAAGATGTTACCCGGAATTCCTAAAGCTAAAGTGAAATCGAGGATAATACTTACTCCGCAACATGCCAAGAAATTACTGAAAGCCCTTCAGGATAATATCAGGAAATTTGAATCGATGCATGGTTCTATACAGGAATCAGAAATGGATAACATGCCTTTTAAACTGGGAGGCCCCACGGCACAAGCATAATTTATCGCACACAAAAATATTGCATTAAAAACGACATCTTAATTGATGTCGTTTTTTATTTATTGTAAACAAATAACCCGCCAAACCTCTGAAATGCTGAATTATAGAGAGCTTAAAGAGGCAGGTGCTTAACAGATGTTAACCTCTTGGTTAACAACTTTTAACTCATTATCAATAATTTGAAAATTACCTCGGAGTTATCTTTGCGCATCATAAAAAACGTTTAAAAATGATCGATACAAGCATCAAAGTACTAAATGAAAAAATACAGCAGGAAAGTGCATTCATCGACCTAATCAATCTTGAAATGAACAAGGTTATTGTAGGTCAAAAACACATGGTTGAAAGATTGCTGATTGGCCTATTAGCCGATGGCCACATATTATTGGAGGGCGTTCCGGGATTGGCAAAAACCCTTGCCATCAAATCATTGGCAAGCTCAATTGACGCAGGTTATAGCCGCATCCAGTTTACACCCGATCTACTCCCCGCCGACCTCTTGGGTACTCTTATTTACAGCCAGAAAAAAGAAGAATTTGTAGTACGAAAAGGCCCTATCTTCTCAAACTTTATTCTTGCCGATGAAATTAACCGGTCGCCGGCAAAAGTACAAAGCGCCCTGCTCGAAGCCATGCAGGAAAGGCAGGTTACTATTGGCACCGAAACCTTTATGCTTCCCACACCGTTTTTAGTACTTGCAACTCAAAACCCAATCGAACAGGAGGGAACATATCCCCTGCCCGAGGCCCAGGTGGACAGGTTCATGCTCAAAGTAATTATTTCTTATCCTGAAAAAGAGGAAGAGAAAATAATACTCCGCCAAAACATCAGCTATTCAAATGTAAAACCTAACAAAGTTGTAAAACCTGAAAATATTCTCAGGGCACGTGAAGTTACACGTGAAGTTTATCTGGATGAGAAAATTGAAAATTACATTACCGATATTGTTTTTGCCACCAGGTATCCCTCCGAATTTAAACTTTCCAAATTCAAAGGGCTCATCAACTTTGGAGCTTCACCCAGGGCATCCATTAACATGGCACTCGCTGCAAAAGCTTACGCTTTTATCAAACGCAGAGGATACGTAATTCCTGAAGATGTTAGGGCTGTTGCCCATGATGTGATGCGCCACCGCATTGGCCTTACTTATGAAGCCGAAGCCGAAAACGTAACCACCGAGGAAATCATCAACGAAATACTCAATACCATTGATGTACCCTAAAAATTGGTAAAATAAATTTGATAACTCAATATTCATTCAAGCCAAAAGGTATTTTTCTTCGCAATGGAAACTTCAGAGATTTTTAAAAAAGTACGTAAAATAGAAATTAAAACACGCGGATTGTCCAACCAGATATTTTCGGGGCAGTACCACAGTGCTTTTAAAGGAAGAGGTATGGCTTTTAGTGAGGTGCGCGAATACCAGTACGGCGATGATATACGCAGCATCGACTGGAATGTTACTGCACGGTTTAACCATCCCTACATCAAAATATTTGAGGAAGAACGCGAACTTACAGTCATGCTGCTCATCGATGTAAGTGGATCGAATGAATTTGGCACTACCACCACAATGAAACAAGGGATGATTACCGAAATTGCTGCTGTTTTGGCTTTTTCGGCCATCCAGAACAACGATAAGGTAGGTGTGATTTTCTTTAGCGATAAAATCGAAAAATTCATTCCGCCCAAAAAAGGCACCTCCCATATTTTAAGGATTATCAGGGAACTTATCGATTTTAAAAAAGAAAGCAAGGGAACCAAAATTTCAGAATCACTACGCTATCTTACCAATGTAATTAAAAAAAGATGCACCGCTTTTGTACTTTCCGATTTTGTGGATTCAAACTTCCAGGAAGCCTTGCAAATTGCAGGAAATAAACATGACGTTACTGCAATAAAAATTTATGACCCCCGGGAAACGGAACTGCCAAATATCGGTTTAACCAAATTCAAAGACGCTGAAACAGGTAAGAACGTTTGGGTTGACACAGCCAGAAAACAAGTTAGAGAATCGTATAAAAATTGGTATCGCGAAAATGAAACCAAACTGAAGCGGGTTTTTATAAAATGTGGTACGGATGCAACCTACATCAGAACCGATCAGGATTATGTAAGGCAGCTTATTGGCCTTTTTAAACGCAGAGAATCGAGAGCCTAACCTGATTAATTCACAAATTCGCTGAATTTGTGAATTAATCACCGAAGGCCGAAAATATTTATTCGCGAAAATGAAATATCTAAAATATATCATTGCTTTATTCATTACAATTTGGAACATTAACAGTAATGCCCAGGATGCGCGTGTAGATGCCAAACTCGACACAAACGTTATTTTAATTGGTGACCAGGTAGATTTTAAACTCAAATTACAAGTGCCTGAATCAATCCCATTCAATTGGCCGGTATTAAGTGATACTTTGCCTGATAAAATTGAAATTGTAAACAAATCAAAAATCGATACCACCCTCATTGGTGATGGATTTATGAATATTGAGCAAACCCTCACCCTTACTGCATTCGACTCCGGATATTATGTAATCAGACCTTTACAATTTAAATACGGCAGGCAAGATGAAAATACAGTTGAAACTGGGCCCTACCTGCTAAATGTCTTCACGGTTGATGTGGATACTACCCTGGCAATTAAGCCAATTAAAGGGCCTATGCAGGCACCGCTTTCATTTGCTGAAATATGGCCCTGGGCACTTGCCGGTTTACTATTTGTTTTATTAACGCTTGGCCTGATTTATTATCTAAAAAAGAAAAAAGCCAATCAACCCATACTTGTTAAAAAGCCGAAGCCTGACTTACCTCCACACCGCATTGCCTTCGGGGAACTTGAAAAACTCAAAAATGAAAAACTATGGCAACGCGGCCAGGTAAAAGAATATCACTCAAAATTAACTGATATTTTAAGGGAATACATCGAGGGAAGGTTTTCGATTAATTCTACCGAAATGACAACCTGGGAAACAATACGAGCATTTTCAGGTGCTAAAATTGATAAATCGTCCCTGGGAAAACTTAGGGAAATACTCGAACTAGCCGACCTCGCAAAATTTGCAAAGTACAAGCCACTGCCCGAGGAGCATGAAAAAAGCATGATTGATGCCGGGGCCTTTGTAAAGCAAACAACCACTGCACCATATCAGGCCAAAATTGCAAATGCCGAAGTGGAAAAGATAAATAATGAAACTGAAATTGTTACAACAGGAAAAGACCAAACCAGTTAAAAGAAAATATAGAAATGCTGAATAATTTAGAATTTGCAAATCCGGAATTTTTCTACCTCCTGCTGGTCATCCCACTTATGGGTGTTTGGTATTGGTATAAAAATAACCGAAGCAAAGCTGAAATACAATTATCGACAACCATACCTTTTGCAGGGATGAAAAGTTCGGGTCGCAGGATTTTGTATCATCTCTTGTTTGCATTAAGAATTATTGCCATAGCGCTTTTAATTGTAGCCCTTGCCAGGCCGCAAAAAACTTCAAGTAGCCAGGATATTTCAATCGAAGGTATTGATATAGTGATGGCCATGGACATTTCGAGTAGTATGCTTGCCGAAGACCTTAAACCAAACCGACTTGATGCTGCAAAAAATGTTGCCATCGATTTTATCAAGGGCAGGCCAAACGACAGGGTTGGACTTGTGGTATTTGCAGGCGAAACTTTTACACAGGTTCCCCTTACTACCGACCACACCGTACTCGATGAAATGTTCAGAAATATTAAAAGCGGTATGATTGAAGATGGAACAGCAATTGGCGACGGCCTCGCTACCGCAGTTTCGCGCCTTCGCGAAAGCAAGGCCATCAGTAAGGTCATCATTATTTTAACCGATGGAGTAAATAATTCAGGAGCGGTTGATCCGGTTTCAGCAGCAGAAATTGCCAAATTGTATGGCATACGAATTTATGCCATTGGAGCGGGTAGCATGGGAACAGCCCCCTACCCCGTTCAAACGCCCTTTGGCACCAGGTATCAGGATATGAAAATAGAAATTGATGAAAAACTACTTCAGGATGTTGCAGCAATGACGGATGGAAAATACTTCAGGGCAACATCAAACAATAAACTTAAAGACATTTACAAAGAAATTGACGAACTCGAAAAATCAAAAATTGATGTTACCGAGTTCCACAAAAAAAGTGAAGAATTCATGCCTTTTGCATTATTTGCACTGGTATTATTTGGATTAGAGATAATATTAAAAAATACGTGGTTCAGAACCACTCCATAATATAATAGAAAAAAGAAATGCAGATTTTTAGATTTGCCCAACCGGTTTATTTTTATGGATTATTGATGATCCCTTTTTTCATCATGCTTTTTTGGCTCATGATAGCATGGAAGAAAAGAGCAATGAAAAAATTTGGAGAATCACACCTCATCAATAAGCTTATGCCGGATGTATCAAGAAGCAAACCCTTCCTAAAGTTTATCCTTTTGCTTTTGGCTTATTCGCTAATTATTGTAGGATTGGCCAACCCGCAAATAGGCTCAAAACTTGAAACCATTCAGCGTAAAGGTATTGATATTGTAATTGCGGTGGATGTATCGAATAGTATGTTGGCCGAGGATATCAAACCCAACCGCATTCAACGGGCAAGGCAATCCATTTCAAAACTTGTAGATGATCTGAAAAATGACCGCATCGGGATTGTTGTTTTTGCCGGCAATGCTTACACCCAACTGCCAATTACTACCGATTATTCGGCAGCCAAACTTTTTTTATCAACCATCAACACCGATATTGTTCCTAACCAGGGAACGGCAATTGCCGAAGCTATCAAACTTTCAATCGAATCCTTCTCGGAAAATGACCACGAAAAAGCGATAATTATTATTACCGATGGCGAAGACCACGAAGGGAATGCCATTGAAGCCGCAAAAAAAGCTGTCGAAAAAGGAATAAGAGTTTATACCATTGGCATGGGATTAACTGAAGGAGCGCCCATCCCGGTTTACGATAAATATGGCAATCAGCAGGGTTTTAAAAAAGACCTGAGTAATAATACCGTAATTACCAAATTAAATGAAGACATGCTGAGGCAAATTGCTACTGCCGGCGATGGTAAATATGTAAGGGCAAACAATACCCAGGCCGGGCTTGGATTAATTTTTAACGAAATCAATAAACTTGAAAAAACAGAGTTTGAATCACGGGTATTCTCCGATTACGAAGACCGATTCCAGTATTTGATAGGGCTCGCTGTGTTGCTGATGCTTATCGAGTTTATAATTTTTGAAAGAAGGGGGAAAAGATTTAGAAATATTAATTTGTTTGGAAACAAAAAGTCGGGTATTAAAACTGAATCTTAAAATGATACAAATTAAAAATATAAAATTCGTTGCACTGCTAAGTTTTCTAATACTTTTTGGAAGCCAGCAGGCTATGGCTCAAAGTGAAAATAAATTTATAAGGAAAGGTAATGATTTCTTTGAAAAAGGCGACTATCAAAAGGCAGAAATAGATTACAGGAAAGCCCTCGAAAAAAATCAATCATCTGTTAAGGGCGAATTCAATTTGGGTGGAGCCATGTACCAGCAACAAAACTTTGAAGAGTCGGCCAAAAAATTTGAAAGCCTCACCGGCGAAAACCTGACCCCGGAGCAAAAGGCAGGCTCCTACCATAATCTCGGAAATTCGCTGATGGGACTGCAACAATACGAACCGGCCATCGAAGCTTACAAAAATGCTCTGCGTCTAAATCCTGACGACCAGGACAGTAAATACAATCTTGAATATGCCCGCAGTATGCTTCAGCAGCAACAACAGCAGCAGCAGCAAAAACAAGATCAAAATCAAGACAAAAAAGATCAGAAAGATAAAGATCAGAAGCAAGATCAAAAAGATCAACAAAAAGAAGATCAGCAGAAACAAGATCAAAAAGAGGATCAACAAAAGCAGGATCAGCAAAAGCAGGATCAACAGCAAAATAATCAAGACCAACAGCAGCAGCAAGCCCAGCCAAAGCAAATTTCGAAAGAAGATGCAGAGCGTATGCTCCAGGCTTTGAAAGACAACGAAAAGAAAACAATGGAAAAAATAAAGCTTGAGAAGCTGAAAAATGCTAAAAAAGTGAAATCAGAAAAAGATTGGTAACAAAGATCTTTCATAAAAAAATGAATCAAATAAATCATAAATCACCATTCTATTCTCAAATGAAAAAGGCTTTTATAGTTGTACTATTATCCTTCTTCATTTTTGGAACAGAAAATTTATTTGCTCAGGGTCTTAGCTTTACTGCAACAGCAAAAACTGTAGTCAGGGTGGGTGAGAATTTTCAGTTAAACTTTAAAGTTAATGCCAAAGGCAAAGGTTTTAAGGGGCCAAACATCAGTAATTTCCAGGTACTTTCAGGACCTAACACCTCCACCAGCTCAAGTGTTCAAATAATTAACGGCAAGGTTACAAGTAAGGCAGACTATATTTTTGCTTATGTACTAAGAGCCACCAATGAAGGAACATTTACAATTCCCGGGGCAAGCATTAATGTGGATGGGAAAAATTATACCTCCAACAGCCTCACCATTAAAGTTGTAAAAGGTTCGTCTCAGCAAGCAGATGGAACTTCAGACTCCGAAGATACCTCCAACGATTTGTATGTCCGCGCCTTTATCAGCAATCCTACGCCATACCTTGGCGAGCAAACAATTGTTACCTATAAGCTTTTTACAAACATTCCGGTTTCAAATTTAGATTTAAATAAAATTTCATCCTTTCCGGGATTCTGGGCAAAAGACCTGCTACAAAACAAAAAGGACTTGTCTCAAACACGCGAAATAATTAATAGTAAAGAATATGTGGTGGCCGAAATAAGAAAATTTGCGCTCTTCCCGCAAAGAAGTGGTGAAATGACCATTGAGCCCGGCGAAATTGGATGCGTGGCACAAATACAGAAGGGCAACAGCCGAAGAAAAAGTTCTGACCCGTTTTTCGATAGTTTCTTTAACGATCCGTTTTTTAATAAACGTTACGAAAATGTTGAGAAACAATTGTTGTCGAACAGCCTGAAAATAAATGTAAAGTCATTGCCAACTCAAAACAAACCCGCTGATTTCAGTGGAGCTGTTGGCAATTTTACCTTCAACTCACAAATTAGTGAAACTGAAGTTAAAACCAACGAGGCCATTACTTTAAAATTTACTTTACAGGGAAAAGGTAACATCGAACTTATCGACCCGCCAACTGTAGCATTTCCACCCGATTTTGAAATTTACGATCCTGATGTAAGTAGTAATATTAAAGCAAATTCAAGCGGAGTGTCAGGAATCAGAACTTTTGAATATTTAATCATACCACGCAACCCCGGCGATTTTACTATTAAACCTGTTACCCTCTCCTATTTTGATGTTGCTAAAAATAGCTACTCAACACTTGGTTCGCCTGAGTATAATATTAAAGTACACAAAGGCGAAGGCCAGGCCGAAACAATATCATACTCAGGTTTGGGGAAAAAAGAAATTAAATATCTCGGGAAAGATATCAGGCATATCAAACTCCCACCTTACCAACTAAGGCCAATCGGAACTTTCTTTTTCAAATCGAACTTATTTAACATCCTACTTTTTTCACCTTTTATTATTGCACTAATAATACTTATAGTTTGGCGACGTACTGTGAAACAACGCAGCGACATTGTGAAAATGAAAACCAAAAAGGCCACCAAGGTTTCAAGAAAAAGGCTAAAACTGGCCAATAGCTTTTTAAAAGAAAAAAAGGAAAATGAATTTTATATTGAAATTTCACAAGCACTCTGGGGATATTTAAGCGACAAGCTAAGCATTCCAAAGGCTGAACTGTCGATGGATAACGTAAAAGAAATTTTGACAAGAAAAAATGTGACACCTGAAATCACAAATCAATTTATCGAAACACTTAACAATACAGAATATGCACGGTTTGCACCTGGAAATAAATCGGAGAACATGGGAAAAATATACAGGGAGGCACTCCATATTATTACAAAAATTGAACGCGAATTAAAATAATTGCAGTCAAAAACATGAGAAAAACAGTTGCCATAATATTTTTAATCATGCTAACAGGCTTTGCAGGAGCCAACGACAATTTGATGCTAATTGAAGAAGCCAACAAAAATTACTGCGAAGATAACTTTGAAAAAGCCATCGAACTTTATCAAAAAGCTATCGACAATGGAGTGGAATCATCAGAACTTTACTATAACCTGGGCAATGCTTATTTTAAGATAAACAGCATCCCTTCAGCTATTCTGTATTACGAAAAAGCTGAAAAGATTAATCCCAACGATGATGATATTTTATTTAACCTCCAAATTGCAAATAACCGGATTGTTGACAAAATTGAGCAAGTACCTGAAATATTTTATGTTAGGTGGTGGAGAAACATACTCTATACTTTTACAGTAGATGAGTGGGGATACCTGAGCCTGGTCTCTTTTGCAATTGTGGTTATCATGCTGCTAATTTTTTTCCTCACAAATATTTATTGGGCTAAAAAAATCTCGTTCTGGCTTGGCCTGGTATTTATTTTCATTGCAGGCACAAGCTATTTGATGGCAAACCAGAAATACAACTCGTTTATTAAAGACCACCAGGCCATTGTATTCACACCTACTCTAACTGTAAAAAGTTCGCCAAGCGACTCAGGTATCGACCTTTTTGTAATTCACGAGGGCTCCAAAGTTCAAATTACCGATCATGTGGGCGAATGGTATGAAATAGAACTTGCCAACGGTAGCGTTGGATGGATAAAAGAAAATGATATTCAAAAAATATAAAAAAAAATCCCACTCAAAAAGAGCGGGATTTTTTTTTATGAATAATTGAGACCAGTCTAAAAAGCCATAAAACCCCTAAATCCCCTGAAGGGGACTTTCTCAAACTACTGATTTTTAGTACTTCTCCCTTTTGCCATTGGCATCCCTTCGGGGAGGGTTCGGGGTAAAAAGGACTAAAAATCAGTAGTATTGAGGTTTTTAGACTAAACTCATAATTTGAATTTTGAACAGAACTATAGACCAAGACTGCTTTTAACAGTTTTCGGCAGTCCGTTTTTATTTATCATCAAATAAATTGTATTCAGTTTGGTAAATGGTATTGAAAGATTTAATACTTTGTTTCCGGCACTGCAAACATATTTTGCTTCAAAATAAGTATTTTCTTCCTGGTCATTATTTATTCCATAAATTAAAAGATAATCCTGCTCACTTGAAATATTTTTAGAAATCTTGCTGCTTCTCATTTCTGTAGTAATCATCTTTTCTGCAACCGGTTTAAATTCTGTTTCCTCCAAAGCCTCTTCATCGGTTTTAGTCCCTGGCATATCTCCTGCCGGAACAATGGCCATATCTTCAGCCTTAAAAATATTTGCACCATCTACAATCCCATACCAAAGTACGGTATAGCCTTCCTTAACACCATTTGTTATAATATTGGTCATATTATCAAGCGAAACATTATAAAATTGGTGCTTTCCCCAATTTTCTTTAAAATCAATATCAATCTCTTTGTTCATTGTTGATTTTGAATCTGAGCTTATCAATACATAATCATCCATCGACAAACCTGAATATTCTGCAAATGTAATTGGAGTGTATTCTTTTTCATTGTAGTCGAAATTAATTTTGGTTTCTCCCAAATAGCGAAATAAAGAGGAATTGTAAATGTCTTGCCACCTTTCGGTAAATTCTTCGCCACGCTGTTTTACCATATTTACTGTTCCACGCAAAACTGCATCCATTTCACCTTCTTTTTCCCTGTTGTTCATCATTTCACTTTTAGGATACATGTAAGCATTTTCAGGAGCCATTCCATATTTTTTGCTTAGTGATATAAAATCGAAGGCTATCCCCGAAGGATCAACCCTGAATTTATCGTTTGATTCAAAAAAGACTGAAGCCTTTTCCAGATAGGCATTGTGTACAGCATCCATAGCCGAGATATCAACTGCCGGTTTTCCGGTTTTCAACCATTCAGCTTCAAGAAAAGCTGCACCGGCATAACTCCAGCAGGTTCCCACTCTTGCCTGCTCCCTGGTATTATTGGTTTTAACCTTCGCGGCCGATTGCAGCTTGTAAAAGTTTTCCTGTGCCATTGTTGCTGTGGAGCTAAGTAAAAACATGGCAATAATCAAGTAATTCAGAAGTTTTAAGATTTTCATAAACGTTATCTATTTTATTTAATGACTGTTATTAATTTTGTAAATCCTGACAAAAGTAGTATTTAATAAGAATTGCCTTACAAATACTATGCTGAAATTTTATTTTTTCAATCAACGCGTATTTTATAATTTGATTGTTGAAATATATCGTTGAATGCCGGGATTGGTTTTTTTTTGTTTTAAATAAATCTTCCCATTTAGTTAACAAGGTTTGAAAATAGCATATATACTATATTGATTTTCTTATCTTTGCGATGTGAAACTCAAATTTTTTTAATGAAATTTTATTGTAAAAAAGCAATTTTTTATTTAAAATCGATTTGAATTGAAGAAAAGCAGTGTCTGGTTGGATTTTTTTTTTCAACTTTGTTCATTCAAAATTTAAGGATTTTTAGGCACTAACTTAATACATTGCAAACTGAATTACAACACCGATAACTGATTTCAATTTACCGATCTCTGATTATAAACAAGTAAAAATCAGAGCGAACGGTACATTTGATTCTTTTTGATAAGGCTTAATATTAACCCGTGGTTCAGCGTTAATTCATGTAAGCAGTTTTGTATTTTAATATTAGATAAATAGACGAACCCGATAAAGCAAATAAAGAATAGTACATACTAATCAAATTTAAATAACATGAAAAGTAAACTTTTACCACTTAGTTTATTTACACTCATTCTGGGAATTACCTCAATAATTCTTGCAACAGGCCTTACTTCAGGTCCTGACAAGATGGAACAACAGGGTGATTCGGCATTGAAAATTGCAGCAGAATATCTTAACAAAATTAGAAGCAATCAAATTACACACACCGTTAATCCTGCTGATGCCATCAAAGCACAACAAGTTGCAGAAGCCATGGCATTAAAATCGGGAAGCTCATTAAATCTTAGTTGGGAAACGATGGGTCCGGATAATGCTCCCGGAGTTGTAAGGGCAATGTTATTTGATAATAAAGCAAGTGATGAATCATTAATTTTAGCAGGAGCTACCGGGGGTATCTGGCACACCAACAATTTGGGAGCCACCTGGTCAAAACTTAATAAGGCAGGGCAAAATCTCAAAGTTACCTGTATGACACAGGATGCCGAAGGTAATATATATGCCGGAACAGGTGATGGTTTTTGCACCAACGACATTCAATACACCCAAAACAATATTTATTATGGCGGTATTGTTGGCGAAGGGATTTTCAAATCATCAGATAGCGACAATTTTAGTGTTTTGCCCAAAACTATCCCAAATATTACTGGAGACAACGATACGGTTGATTTTGCCTATGTTTATGATCTTGCATTCGATAATGCTAACAACAGATTGTACTCGGCCACAAATACCGGACTGTGGTTTTCGGATGATAAAGGAGACAACTGGAGTAAAGTAATGAGATACGAAAGTGACTCCATAACTTATGCAGTAACCTTAAGTATTGATTCAACACTCTATGTGGATAGCCTTTATTTCGATGAAGTAACTCAGGAATGGGAATACAATCAGGTATTGGATAAAATGATTGATACTACATTCTTTGAAACAGTTCAGGAAAGTAGAATATATGATACAATAAAGTTTGGAATTGTTGAATGCACTGCCGTTGAGGTAAATTTAACAGGCAATGTGATGGCAACATTCGGCAATAAGGTTTATATTTCTGAGGGAGGTGCTGACCCTATTTTCAAAAATGTTTCGAGTAACCCTTCAAACGAAAACTTTTTTAACAGGGACATCAAGTACTACACTACCAACCTTACGGTGATCGACACAAATGAACAAACTTTTAACAGGGGTCAAATTCAATTTAACGATACCCTCAATTATACTAAAGTTACTGAGCTAAACAGCCCCTATTCGTTATCAAACCAGGGTCGCACTCAAATTGCAATTTCTCCGTCGGATGACAATATTTATTATGCGGTTTGTTCTGGACCAAATGGCTACATGGAAAATACCTACCTTTCAAGCGATCGTGGAGAAACATGGGAAATTATTTTCCCCGGCGGCGGATCCAATTCAACACTGAAGCCCTATAACAAATCCTCCTGCTTTAACATGGCACTCACGGTTTTCCCCAATAATCCAAACAAGATTTTATTAGGCGGCGATGACCTATGGCTTGGTGAACAATTAGGTGCAGGTGAATTTTACAGTTGGGGTGCAGGCCCTATATCCACAAGCGCTTTCCCCGGTTTCTTTAATTATCTGCCACGTGGTCATCACAATTACGTATTCTTCCCCAACTCAAATACAAAATTTGCTGTAGCTACCAGTCAGGGGATTGCTTTTGGCACATTCACAGGACAAGGAGTATCATTCCAACAAATAGTTAGAGGGCTTTCCAATACCCAGGTTTACACGCTTGGCATTTCAGGAAACAGAAAAACCTATCTTGCAGGAGTTCAGAGTAGCGGAGTACAATATGTTACCGGCATCGGGAATACCCCACAAACAGGTAACAATATTTATGGTGTATCGGGTGGATCATGCCAAATGTCGATTATCAATCCAAGAGCATTTATGCTTAGCGACCTCGACGGAAACATGAACCGTACCAGTGATGAAGGGATAAGCTTCTCGCAAGAAGAAAACTTTACACAGCCTACCACCAACTCAGTGATTACACCATTTGTTAAATGGGAAAACTTTAATGATCATAATTCTAAAGTGCTAACCAAATTTATTGCAGATAAAACCTATTATCAAGGCGATGTTATTCTTTGCCACAGCACAAATAAAGGCGTAGAAGGCGGCAAGGGCTATCCGTTTACAGCAATTCTGGAACAAGACTCACTTGCTGCCGGCGATTCAATTTATGTAAAAGATATTGTACAAAGCAAGTTTTTTATTGCAACACATAACGCTGTGTATATGACCCGGGATATTGTGAAATTTGACAGTACTGTAACTTATGCATCCACCCTTGATGGACGTAAGAATATTTGGAAAGTACTCCAAACTGTTGGAGACTCCTCAAAGCCATCCTGTCTTAGTATTTCAGATTGCGGAAATTATCTTTTCGTAGGAACTGAAAATGGACGTATCTATCGCGTTGCAAATATTCAGGATTCTTACGATAAAGCATCAGGGGATGTTGACAGCCCATTCTGTGTAATAGCTGTCAGTGAAATAATTCCGGAGGAAATCACAGGAAGATATGTTACTTCCATTTCAGTTGACCCACAAAATCCGGAACACATCATCGTAACATTAGGTAACTATGGAAATGAAGCTTATGTTTACCAATCAATGAATTCGCTTGATGCCGCTGGAGCAATAAGCTTTAGCAATATTACAGGCAACCTTCCAAAAATGCCAATTTATTCATCAATAATTGAAATGCGCCATCCAGGAACAGCGATTATTGGAACCGAACTTGGTATTTATTCAACCCAGGGGCTCACGGACGAAAATACTCAGTGGACAATTGATGCAGCAGGAATTGGTAAAGCTATGGTGGTAAGAATGCAACAGCAACGGGTTTACAAAGCCGGATTTGTGCTTGAGGGACCAGATTCTACCACGCCCCCAATTATATACCCTGGTGTAGATAATTATGGAGATATTTACTGCGCAACCTTTGGCCGTGGTGTATTCAGAGATGAAACCTACCGCATGCCTGTTGGCATTCCCGAATCCTATTCCCCATCTAATAAAATAGATGAGATTAAAATTAATATTTATCCTAACCCGGTTTATAGCAATGCAAACCTTTCATTTGTACTTAACGAAAATGGTCCTGTTACAATCAATGTAAACGATATCTCGGGCAGAGTGGTAAAGAAATTCGATTTGAAGAACCAAACGAAAGGTGAAAATACATTTTCATTCGACTGTAATGACCTAATCAGCGGAATTTATTTATTAAATGTACAAGCTGGAAATAGCATTCAAAACGCAAAATTCATTGTTAAGTAAAATATTTTTAGATCAACTTTAAAATAAATCAGATATGAAAAAAATATTATTTACAGCACTATCATTAATATTAATCTCTGCTTTTGCTATTGCTCAATACAGGATTGACCAACCCGTGCTTGTGGGGCCGGCTGATGCCGCAACAAACCAAATGCCTAATGTAATATTAAACTGGGATGCAGTAGTAAATGCCACCGGGTATCAGGTAATGGTAAGCCATGACGAAAACTTTACTAACCCGATAGTTGATATGATTACTCCTCTTTCAGGGTATGAAAATATAGACCTGATGTTTAATCAAACTTACTACTGGAAAGTAAGGGCTGTGGAGGGTGAAGATTTTTCAAGCTGGACAGATGCCAGAAGTTTTACTACTTTCTCAGCTATTGATTTGAACAAACCCAATAATGGACATGCAGGCGAAGAAGCTGAAATTGAATTTAAATGGAAAAACAAGGTGGGCGGATCAAGTGGAACTCCTTTAGCCGGGATAGACTTTTACCAACTCCAGGTTGATACTGATGAAACCGTATTTAACAATACGAATGCAAACCCACAATGGAATATTGCTATTCCCGAAGGGGTTTTTAAGTATAAACTAAGCAATGTTTTCTATGGCGAAACAATGTATTGGAGGCTAAGGGCATATCATGCTAACGATACTTGTGCCTGGAGCGAAGTATGGTCATTTACTACAGATAATGAAATCACACTTGACAAACCCAGCAATGGAACTACAAAATTTGGCCTGGCTGAATTTATTGAATGGGATGAATTTGACGGAACTGTTGAGTATGACTACCAAGTTCATAATAACGCATCATTTAATGGTGCTTTAAACTATTTTGTTGATTCTACTGAAGTACCTGCACCACAATTAAGATATGGAACTACTTATTACTGGCATGTACGCGGCAAAAATTTGCGCGATACCACATTATGGTCAGAGGTTTGGACATTTGAAACTGCAGGTGAGGTTGACCTTGATGAACCCATAAATATGTTAGACAGCGTTAGTGTGAATCCTATTTTGAAATGGGAACAAATTACAGGTACAAAATCATACCAGATTCAATATACTATTGATTCAACCTTTGCCGAAACAGCAAGTTTCTTTAAGGCTACTAACGACAACGAGATTGCACCAGCCTTCAATATTGGAACAGCGCTTGACGAAGGCACGAAATATTACTGGCGGGTTAGAGCCTGTGCTGTAAACGACTCAAGTAATTACAGTGAAACCTGGTCGTTTACTACAATAGGTGTTATTGGTATAAATGAATATTTGAAAAATGATAATGTTTCAATATTCCCAAATCCAGCCTCAAGGAATACAACACTATCAATATCGGTTGATAAACCGGGCATTGCATCCTATTCATTGACCAATCTAACAGGCAAGGAAATTGAAACAGGAGAAATGAATCTTATTGCTGGTGAAAACAACAAAATGTTAAACTTGAAAGGAATTTCAAAAGGTATTTACCTGATAAATATTAAGTTTGAAAGTGAAATCCTTAGCAAAAAGCTAATCATCAAATAATTAGGTTCTACTACCATTTTTGTGGAACTTCATTTGTGAATATAAAATTTATTGATAATCAGTCCACAGTGCCGGGCTTCGCCCGTGCATCCCTGCCTCGCCTTAACAAAAGCCAACGCTGGCGGCAAGGCGGGCTCGAAAAATTACGAAAATTATAAATTTTCTATTTTTCGGGATTGGCAGTTTCATGTAATTGGAGACTGAAGACTTTGAACTGAAGACTTAATAATGCCTTTCCACTAAATTCAGTAGTTCCAATATTTATATCCGTAACACAAAAAAAGCCGCCCCGGAAATCCGGGGCGGCTTTTTTATTTTATAACAAAAATTTATTTACCCAGGGTTGCCACCATCACAGCCTTTATGGTATGCAAACGATTTTCAGCCTCATCAAAAACGATGGAGTGTGCTGATTCAAATACCTCCTCGCTTACTTCCAGCTCACCAACTCCGTATTTTTGGTAAATCTCCTCGCCAACAGTGGTTTCACGATTATGGAAAGCCGGCAAACAATGCATGAACTTCACATTAGAATTACCTGTTTTTTTAATCATATCCATATTTACCTGGTAAGGCTGCATCATAGCTATACGGCGCTTCCACTCTTCTTCAGGTTCACCCATCGAAACCCACACATCAGTGTAAAGAAAATCGACACCTTTTACACCTTCATCTACATTGTCGGTAACAGTAATTTTGGCCCCGGTTTCTTTTGCAATTTCCTGGCACATTGCTACCAATTCATCAGTTGGATGCATTTCTTTTGGCGCTACGGCACGGAAATCCATTCCCATTTTTGCTGCACCAACCATCAACGAGTTTCCCATATTATTGCGGGCATCGCCCAAATAAGCAAAGGATACCTGGCTAAGAGGCTTATCAGAATGTTCCTGCATAGTTAAAAAATCAGCAAGAATCTGTGTGGGATGATACTCGTTGGTTAATCCGTTCCAAACGGGAACCCCGGCATATTTACCAAGTTCTTCAACAATTTCCTGCCCAAAACCACGATATTCAATACCATCATACATTCTTCCCAATACACGGGCAGTATCTTTCATCGATTCTTTTTTTCCCATTTGCGAACCTGAGGGCCCCAGGAAAGTAACACCTGCTCCCTGGTCAAGTGCAGCCACTTCAAATGCACAGCGTGTGCGCGTTGAATCTTTCGCGAAAAGCAGAACTACATTTTTCCCTTTCAGAAGCTGCTGTTCTGTTCCGGCATATTTTGCCTTTTTAAGATCTGCTGACAGATCAAGTAAAAATTTTATCTCCTGTGGTGTAAAATCAAGGAGCTTTACAAAATTCCTGTTTCTTAAATTAAATGCCATGTTTTTAAGTTATTCGTTATTTGTTATTCGTTAATTGTTATTCGTTATTCGTTATTGGTTATTCGTTATTCGTTATTGGTTATTCGTTATTCGTTATTGGTTATTGGTTATTCGTTATTCGTTATTGGTTATTGGTTATTGGTTATTCGTTATTTGTTATTGGTTATTCGTTATTCATTATTCGTTATTGGTTATCCCGAAAAGTAGAAAATTTACAATTTATATTACTTTTCTAACCCGCCTTGCTCGCCTCGCTGCGAAGCGGGCCGTCAGCGTAGGCTTTTGTTTAGGCGAGGCAGGGATGCTCGAAAAAAAATGAAATCACATTCCGAACCTTCGGGATGTTTTTTCGGCATTCGTTAATCGTTACCCCGATAGCTATCGGGGGTTATTGGTTAATTGTTTTTTGATAATTATATATAATTCTAAAACTCTAAACTCTAATTTCCAAACTCTAAACTCCTAATTCTAACCTCTAAATTCTAACCTCTAACCTCTAACCTCTAACCTCTAACCTCTAACCTCTAACCTCTAACCTCTAACCTCTAACCTCTAACCTCTAAACTCTAAATTCTAACCTCTTAACTCTAACCTCTAACCTCTAACCTCTAACCTCTAACCTCTAACCTCTAAATTCTAAATGCCGGGCTTTGCCCGTGCATCCTCGAAAAATTACGAAAATTGAAAATTTTCTATTTTTCGGGGCTCTAAACCATCACAATACGGGTACCACCATCGTCAATCCCAAGCTTTGTTGTTTTTGTAATGATGGCATCTTTTCCACTGTGTTCAACAAAATAAATTGCAGCCCTGATTTTCGGTGCCATGCTTCCTTCTGCAAAATGCCCCTCTTTCAGATATTTTTTTGCTTCGGCAATAGTCATCCTGTCGAGGGCTTTTTCCTGTGGCGTGTTAAAGTTAATACATACTTTTGGCACATCGGTAAGAATAAATAATTTATCCGCATTTATTTGCGCTGCCAGTAAGGCTGATGCCAGATCTTTATCAATTACGGCATCAATTCCCTGAAGGATATTTTCTTCTTTATAAAAAACGGGGATACCGCCACCGCCAACAGCCACGACAATAGTTCCCTCGCGGGCTATTTTTTCGATTGATTTTTTATTATTAATAACCAAAGGCTTTGGAGAAGCAACTACTTTTCTATATCCCCTGCCCCGTGGGTCTTCGGCAAATTTAGCTCCTGTTTCTTCTGCAATTTTATCGGCTTCTTCTTTTGGATAGTAGGGACCGATAGGCTTGGTTGGGTTCAAAAAAGCTTTATCATCTTTATTTACTAAAACCTGGGTAATAATGGTAAGAATGTCGCGATCGAGGTCGTTATGCATCAACACGTTTCTTAGCTGCTGCTCGATTAAGTACCCGATAAAACCTTGTGAATAGGCCACACAAATGTCAAGCGGCATTTCAGGTAAGCCATAAAGCTTGTTTCCTGCCGTATTATTTAACAACAGGTTTCCAACCTGGGGACCATTTCCATGCGTAACCACTAAGTTATATTGTTTTTCCCTGATAAGAACCAACAACTTCTCGCTTGTTTCATAAGCATTTATTTCCTGTTCGTCTATCGAACCTTTCTGGTTCGATTGTAAAAGAGCATTACCACCTAATGCTACTACTGCCAATTTTTTCATTTGTCAATTATTAATTCAAATTAAATTTCTAAAATTAAATGATACTTCTTCAAAAAATCCAAACCAGACTTTAGCAGACAATTTAAGCTTTTATGCTTACAAATCAGTAAGTTCTTAAAAGATAAATGTTGGAATAATTGGCTGCAAATCTAAACAATATTCAAGGAAAGAAAAGTGAATTATTTGCTATAAAGCTTTTCAAACAGGGATTTTTATTAAATTCGCCCTAACTTTCTCTTACAACTATTTTTAGCTGCATTGAAAACAAAATCCATAATCAGTTTCCTGGTCACGCCACTTGTGTCGCTTTCAATAATTTTTTTTGGGAACATCGATCCCGACAATAATTTAGTTGGAAGTACCCTTGCGGTGGCTTTGCTTATGGCTGTGTGGTGGATCACCGAAACCGTACCTCTTGCAGTAACATCCCTTTTGCCCGTTGCATTATTCCCATTGCTTGGAATTATGAACGGGCAGGAAGTATCATCCAGCTATTTCAATCATGTTATTTTTCTTTTCATGGGTGGTTTTATCATTGCCCTCGCCATGCAAAGATGGAATCTACACCGCAGAATTGCTCTAAAAATCCTTTTGTTTACGGGAGTTAGTCCCGGACGCATTTTATTGGGTTTCATGCTTGCAACCGCATTTTTATCCATGTGGATTTCAAACACGGCCACCACTATGATGATGATCCCGATTTTGTTGTCGATAATAGGAAAATTAGAAGAGCTTATCGGTAAAAAAAATGTTTCGTCATACACAACAGGGCTGCTGTTGGGTGTTGCCTATAGTGCTTCAATTGGTGGTATTGCAACACTCGTGGGCACTCCGCCAAATTTATCTTTTTCAAGAATATTCCATATCTATTTCCCCGATGCACCGGAGATATCTTTTGCAAAATGGATCATTTTCGCGCTGCCAATCAGCATCACGGTCTTTGTTTTTGTTTGGGGATATCTTTATTTGATATTTAAACCAAAAAAAGAAAATTGGAAAAAAATCGAAAAAGATACTTTTAAAATTCAGCTATCGGAATTGGGAAAAATGAGTTTTGAGGAAAAGATAGTGATGGTCAATTTCGTACTTGTTGCATTTTTATGGCTCTTCCGTTCAAACATCCAAATCGGTAGTTTTACTATTCCGGGCTGGTCATCAATATTTCCCGAATCAAAATACATTAACGATGGTACGGTGGCCATTATAATTGCCATTTTCTTGTTTATTCTTCCGGCGCGTGGCAAACCGGGAGAACGGATTATGAACTGGAAAACTGCTGAAAAACTACCCTGGAATATCATTTTATTGTTTGGAGGTGGTTTTGCCCTTGCATCGGGGTTTAAAGAGTCGGGGCTCTCCTCCTGGTTTGGCGAGCAATTGGTTTGGGTTTCAAATTATCATCCACTATTGGTTATTTTTACCATAGCTATTTTGATGACCTTTCTCACCGAACTCACCTCAAATACTGCTACTACCGAAATGATACTCCCCGTCCTGGCCGGATTGGCAATTAGCACCAACACCAATCCATTACTATTTATGATTCCGGCTACATTATCAGGATCGATGGCATTTATGCTTCCGGTAGCTACCCCGCCAAATGCCATCGTTTTTGGGACGAATAGATTAAAGGTTTCACAAATGGCAAGGAATGGGCTTATTTTAAATATTGTTGGGGCAATTATTATCACTACACTTACATACTATATTGGTTCATGGGTTTTTAATATTGAACCCGGGGTCTTCCCCGAATGGGCTAAATTGGCGAGGTAAGTTATTATTGAGATACACTAAATTACCGGGAATTTATCACCATCCTAATAGTTTGGCTCCAGTCCAAATTTTTGCTGCAAATCAATCATTGCAGGATTTTTACCGGCAAGATGGTTAAATTTTTCGATGGGTGATACCGGCTTGGCATCCACAATTTTTTCGAAATTTACTTTTACTTCCAGGGTAATAAACTTATTGTTTAATTCTTCGCGAATTAATGGAATCAATTCCTGACGATAGGCATCAACCTTATCTTTTTGAATCTGGTTTTTTACTTCCAGTGCAAGAATAAATCCTGATCCAATCACAGGAACAGATGATATCAGGGTACTTCTTAAATCAGGTTTATCTGTTGGTACCGAAGCCACAACTTTTTGCCAGACCCGATCGAGCGCTTCCTTATTAAGGGGATCAGCATTTTTGTACTCATCCGATTCCTTGTTAAAATTCTCAATCAACTCCTTTTCATCGGCCTTTTGCGAAATATCTTCTTTTATCGAGACCGATCCCGGCATAAAACTTTTACCGTCATGGGGAGCCTTTTCTACACGCTTATTTCCATAATTAACCGATGGGGCTGACGAAACTGATGGCTTTGATAAAGGACTGCTTGTTTTCGTTTCGGTGGGAGGAGAAGGATCTGGTGCTACAGTACCTGGCGCATTATCGGCTGCTATTTTTTTTTTACCGGGGGCGAGCCGGCTGGTGATTCAGATTGGTTTTGTTCGGGTAATATTTTCAATCCTGATATTTGCATCAGGGCAATTTCGAGGTGTAGTCGCTTATTATTGCTTGTTTTGTAAACAAAGTCAATTTTTTGAATAATATCCAATGCCTTTAACAGGAATGGAATATCCAGTAATCGAGACTGAGCGAGGTATTTTTCCTTGATCCTATCCCCTACTTCAAGTAATATCACAGTTTTTTCATCGCTACAAACCAATAAATCGCGGAAATGGGCACCTAAACCACTTAAGAAATGCTGTCCGTCAAAACCAGATTCTATTATTTTATCCAAAACAATTAATGCATCAAAAAGCCGTCCTTCATACAAATGTTCGGCAATGCTAAAATAATAATCATAATCAAGCACATTAAGGTTTTCGACTACATGCTTATATTTTAAATCACGCCCGGTAAAACTAACCAACTGATCAAAAATTGAAAGGGCATCTCGTAATGCGCCATCTGCCTTTTGGGCAATAATTTGCAATGCTTCCGGTTCGGTGACTACGCCTTCGCTTTCAGCAACAAATTTCAGATGTTCGGCAATATCTTTTACGCTAATTCTTTTAAAATCATAAATCTGGCAACGGGATAAAATTGTAGGTATAATCTTGTGTTTTTCAGTTGTTGCCAAAATAAATTTTGCATATTCAGGTGGTTCCTCAAGTGTCTTTAAAAAAGCATTAAACGCTTGCTGGGATAGCATGTGAACCTCATCGATGATATGCACTTTGTATTTCCCTACCTGCGGTGGAATCCTCACTTGCTCCACAAGGATACGGATATCATCCACCGAATTGTTGGAAGCGGCATCAAGTTCATGAATATTGAACGAAGCACTCCTGTTGAACGAAACACACGATTCGCATTTATTACAAGGCTCGATGGATTCATCCAGATTCATACAGTTGATGGTCTTGGCCAATATCCTTGCACAGGTGGTCTTTCCAACGCCACGAGGTCCTGTAAATAAAAATGCCTGTGCAAGCTGGTTATTCTTTATGGCATTTTTAAGGGTGTTGGTAATATGGCTTTGTCCCACTACGGTATTGAAAGTGGAAGGTCGGTATTTACGGGCTGATACAATAAAATTCTCCATCTGTCGGTCAATGATTTTTCAAGTTCAAAAATACTGTTTTTTTGGCTTGCAGAGATTTGTTTTTTGCTAACAATTGCAATATAATCGCCAACAAGCCTGACAGTAAAATAATTACCTTTGTATCTAAATTGATGGTAATGTTGCTAATCTACACACATAAAAAAACCAAGCGGGTTAACTATACTTTTAAGTTGGTATTTGATCTCTTGCTTAAAATTGATTTCGAACTTACAAGTAATTCGGATAAATACCTTGCCCACACCGACCCAAAATTCACTTATTCAACACGCAGCTTCGGAAAAGAGTTGTTTTTTCAGGCATCTGATTTGCTTTTTCAAACCGGTGTAGAAGGACAGGATTTGAATATTTTTACTTTCGAAAAAAACAAAGCCTTATTTCCTGTTCACAGTCATAGCAGCGCTTTACCCTTTGATGTTTTCGCTGCCACGTTTTTTATGGTAACACGTTACGAAGAATATTTGCCCTATATGAGCGACCGCTTTGGAAGGTTTGAGGCTCCTCAAAGTATTTCAAGTAAAAATGAATTCCTGAGGAAACCGGTAGTAAACATTTGGGCAAATAAAATTAAAGAACTTTTGAAATCTGCATTCCCTGAACTGGTTTTTGGAGAACGAAAATTCAGCTATGTTTCCACAATCGACATCGATTCGGCGTATGCATATAAATACAAAGGTACAGTAAGAAGTATCGGTGGAATGGTTTCTTCATTGTTTCGATTTGAATTTCAGAAAATAATTGAACGGGTTTTGGTTATTGCCGGCTTGCAAAAAGACCCCTTCGACACTTATGCTTTTCAGCTTCAGCTACTCAAAACCTACAAATTCACGCCCATATATTTTATCCTTTTGGGAGATTACGGTAAGTTTGATAAAAATATTCCTTTCAACAGCCGCCATTTTCAAACACTGATAAAATCACTTGGCGACTATGCAGCAGTTGGCATTCACCCCTCTTACCAATCGAACAACAACCTTAACAAACTCAAAACTGAAATTGAGCGACTCTCCAGTATTTTGAACAGGGAAATTACAAAAAGCCGCCAGCATTTTCTTAAGCTCACCTTCCCGTCAACCTATCGCAACCTGATAAACCTCGACATTACCGATGACTACACCATGGGTTATGCTGCCGAACCTGGATTTAGGGCAGGCATTTGCGACCCGTTTTATTTTTACGACCTCGACCTCGAAACCGAAACAACATTGCTCATTCATCCCTTCCAGGTGATGGAAGGCACATTAAAAGATTACATGTACAAAACAAAGGAGCAATCGCTCGAAATCATCAAATTACTTATTGATGAGGTTAAAGCCGTGGATGGAACTTTCGTGAGTTTGTGGCACAACGAATCATTGAGTAATGCCGACAGATGGAAAGGCTGGCACGAGTTGTATGTTGAAACAATAAGGTACGCCTGCGAGGGAAGATAATCGGGTAAATAAATACTTATTAATTTTCCAGCTAAATAATGGATAGAAAAAATTAATCTTAACGATGATTTAATTTGGTGGAGTTTATAAACAAGTTATGGGCAAGGCAAAAAAAGACCAGAGTAATGAAAGAAATTTTGCTATAATATAAAAAAACTGAAAGAAAATGGAAACTAATCTAATTATTTTTATCAATTGCACCATTCTGAATTCAATATCAGAAGTTGCAAATATAGTTATAGCACTGGGAGTAATTATTGCTGCCTTTACCTATTACTCCGCACGAAAAGGCAATTATCTGCAAACCATCGAGAAATGCTCTCAGGAATACAGGGGTTATATGAGACAAATTCAAACAAAAGAACGCGATAGTACTTTAAAGAAAGATATGTTAGGACTATTTCATAAGCAGTTGTTTTATATTAAAAACAATTATGTGCCAAAAGATATAAAAATTGAATGGCTCTTAACTATGCACTCCGTTTTAATTGATAAAAAATACGAAAAGGAAGGATTAGAATTTTGCGAAAAGGATTACGAAGATGATTTCTCTCGTGTAAAAAATTTTATTGCATTAAGTAAAAAAACAAATTCAAATAGTAAAACCAATGAAATTAAAAAGACATACAAAAAGTATTATTTCACACGAATTGAAAGAATCTGATTGAAAGAATCTGCCTAAACAGAAAATGATTAACCTACTTGGTAAATAATTTTGTATCTTTGTAATGGAATTATCGTACAAAAATAACAAACTGGAGAAGTCGCTAACTACCGACAAAGGCTTGGCTAAAAGCTACGGTAGATTGGCAAAAAAGGTAAAACAACGCAGAATACAACTCGAAAGTGCCAATAATTTATTGACTATTTCAAAACTGCCGGTATTGAGGTTGCATCAATACCAGGGTGACAGAAAAGGAATTTGGTCGATTGATATTCAGGAAAACTGGAGAATACTTTTTCAAATTAACCATGACCCTATTCCTACTTTTGAAGATGGAGGAATAGATTTAAATGCGATAACAATTATAAGTATTGAGTCTGTAGAAGACCCACATTAATGTAAAAGCAAATTGTTATGACCGATTTAGAATTAAAAAAATCATTGCTCTCTTGTCCGGGCGATACCATACAAGAACATATCGACCACATAGGAATGCCTCAGGCTGAATTAGCAGAGCGCTTAGGCAGGTCAATTCCTAAATTAAATGAGTTAATAAAAGGGAAAGCTCCTATTACCAAAGAAACAGCTATTAAATTAGAATATGTTTTGGGTGTACCTGCAAGTTTTTGGCTTACTGTTGAACGTCAATATCAAGACGAACTATTAGAAATTGGGCAACTGGAACATTTAGAACAATGTATTGCATGGGCTGAAGGTTTTCCTTTGTCAGTGATGAAAAAAATAGGGGTTGTGCCTAACACACGGAATAAACCTGAATTAGCCGATAGCTTGTTGAAATTCTTTAGAGTTGCTTCGCCCCAACAATGGACTAATATTTATGAGGGAACTTCGTTGGCGTTTAAAATAGAACTTAAACACACAGCAGAACCACAAGCTATTTCGGTTTGGTTACGTTTAGGCGAATTACAAGCAGAACATATTAATGTAGCTACTTTCGATAAAAAAGAAATACGCCACAATTTAGCTCAAATTCAAACTATATCTTATAATCATTCCGATAATTGGCTGGGAGAGTTACAAGGTATTTGTGCAGCTTGTGGAGTAGCATTGGTTTACACTCCTTGTATTGCAAAAGCGCCTATTTATGGCGCTACCCGGTGGATTAAAAACAATACCATACCGCTTATTCAGGTAACCGACAGGCAAAAAGACTACAATGCTTTTTGGTTTACTTTTTATCACGAGTTAGCACATATTTTGTACCATGGCAAAAAAGAAATATTTATTGACGGGTTAGAAAGTATTAAGCCTGACAAAGCCAAGGAAAATGAAGCAGATGCATTTGCCGCCAGAATGCTATTGTCGGAAAAAGAAAGAAATGAGTTATTCCAATATCCAACTTTTGATAAAAACTTGATTTTGCAATTAAGCCAAAAGTTTAAGAAACATCCGGGTATTATTGTTGCCCAGGTGCAAAGAAAGAACAAAACCCTTTACAAAGATGTGCGTTTAAATAGTTTAAAAACAAAAGTAGTTTTTAATGCAGTAAGCCTTTAATGTATGCCCCGGATAACTGAAAACACCATCGAAAAATTTACCAATGAATTATTGGAACGTTTTTGATTCAATCCAGAATTTTGAAGAATAGTTAAAAAGAGAAAATTTTTACTTTAAGAGGAATGTGAAATTGATTAGGACCGAAGGATATTTCTGGGATGAAAAACTGCTATGAAATAAAAGTGGCTAACCATGAATAACCCACGCTTAAACCTCCACTTTCGGGGGCAGCGTTCCTTCATCGGCAAAAGAGTAATATTTTTCTGTTCCTACAATGATGTGATCCAAAATTGCAATATCGATCAGATCGCCCGCCCTTTTAATTTTTTTTGTTAATGAGATGTCCTGATTACTTGGCGTGGCATTACCTGACGGATGATTGTGGGCAAGTATTAATGATGAAGCATTATTTTCGATGGCCAGCCTAAATACTTTTTTTGGGTCAACAACAGTCCCTGAAACACCGCCCTCGCTAATATTAACAACTTTGATAAAATGATTTGCCCGGTTGAGGATAATCATTGCGAATTGTTCGTATTGCAAATCGGCAAGAAAAGGATGCAAAATTTCAAAAGCCTGGTGGCTCGAAGTAATACTTTTTCGATCTACCGCCTCAGCGCCTCTCCTGCGCCTGCCCAACTCCATTGCCGCAGCAATCGAAATGGCCTTGGCCTCGCCAATACCCTTAAATTTTTGCAGGTCGCTAATGCTCATAAGCGAGAGTTCGATGAGATTGTGATTAACGCTGGCAAGAATTCGTCTTGAAAGGTCAACAGCCGACTCTTCCCTGCTACCTGAACCAATTAAAATGGCGATTAATTCTGCATCGCTTAAGGCGGCTTTACCTTTCAATAAAAGCTTTTCCCTGGGTCTGTCGCTCTCGGCCCATGATCGGATTGATGTTTTTTGGGTGTATTCTTCCATATTTCCACAATGATTTTATTTAGCGAAAATATAAAAAAAGCCTCTAACGGAATTCCCGAAAGAGGCAGAATATTTTAATCTGATTGAAATATCTTACAATGAAGCTACATGCTTCGATAGTTTCGACTTAAGGTTCGCGGCCTTATTTTTATGAATAATAGAACGCTTCGCGTTTTTATCGATTATTGATGCCAGTTTAGGAAACAATTCCTCTGCGAAACCTTTTTCAGTAAGATCCCTGAATTTTCTGATTTGGTTACGCATGGTTTTGGCGTAATAACGGTTACGTAATGTTCTTGTCTTATCCGACCTGATGCGCTTTAATGCTGATTTATGATTTGCCATTATGTTTAAAATTTTCGCTTCTACAATAAAAAAAATACAGCCCATAATTTTAGGGCTGCAAAAGTAAAACATTTTTTTTTATTAGCAAACGCTAATACCAAAGTTTCATATCAATTTTTAACAAATTTATCTAAAAAGCCTGGTAAATCATTCCCATCAAATGCCTTTTCAAGAATAATTCCGTTCTCATCAATTAAAAATGTACCCGGAAGATTCTTTACTCCAAAGAAACGAATGTTTTTATCTTTCCAGCTATCGATTACATAAACACTATTTTTCCAGGGGAAATTATATTTTTCAAGTGCCTCGTGCCAGGTGGCTTCTTCTTTATCTAAAGTAATCTGATAAACATCGAAACCTTCCCCGTTTGAAAAATTTTTGTCGCGGTACTTTTCGTAAGCCGCCTGATATTTTTCATTTTCCTTATTGCAATGCCCGCACAACGAGTTCCATAAAACAACCAATACTACCTTGCCTTTTAAATCGGAAAGCTTAATATTTTCACCATCGGGACTTTTGGCATCGAAATCGCCAATGTAATTTCCAACTTCATTCCCGGTAACTACCCCATCTCCTTCCTGAGCATAAAGCTGAACAGCGCTCAATGAAAACAATAAAATAAATAAAAGTGTAATAATCCTTTTCATATTTGTTAATTTTAAGATTTTTGATTCGATTATGAACGCAAAAATAGAATTATCCTTATTTGTGTAAAAAAATACAAAATTCTATTTAACGAAGTTTAACGCTTATGTTAACGAGATGTAAACAGGCTTTCATAGCCGTTTGCAAAGATATTGCAAAAGTTTTCATCAGACTCATTATATTTGCCAATTAAAACTTACAGCATTGAATAAAGAAGAAAAGAAAAAGATTTTAAGCCTTTACCAAAGTTGGGCAGGCGAAGATTCCACCGAAAGCAATTTATTACCCGCTTCGGGCTCATACCGCAGGTATTACAGAATAAAGAGCAAACACAAACATGCCTTAGGCGCTTATTACGACAATCCGAACGAAAATAAAGCTTTTATAGAGCTAACAAGGTATTTTAAAAAATGTGGATTAAACGTTCCGGAAATCTACATGGTTGATGATGATTTTAAGGCCTATTTGCTCGAGGACCTGGGCGATAATGTATTATTCAACCAAATTAGCCAATTAAAAGAAAAACAGGGCTTTAATGATGAAATGATAAACATCTACAAAGAGGTTATTGATGAATTGATCAATTTCCAGATTGTAGCCGGCGAAAAAGTTGATTATTCGGTTTGTTATCCTTCGGGCGATTTTGACACCCAGGCCTACATGTGGGATCTCAATTATTTTAAATACAATTTCCTGAAGTTGGCTCAAATCCCGTACAACGAATACTCCTTAGAGGAAGATTTCAGGAAACTAGTGCAATTGCTTATGTCGGTTGACGGCTCCTATTTTGTTTACCGCGATTTTCAAACCAGGAATATCATGCAATTTAAAAACAAATTGTACTTTATCGATTACCAGGGTGGAAGACGCGGACCTGTGCATTACGATCTGGTTTCTTTACTTTTCCAGGCAAGGGTTGAAATGCCCTCCGAAATCCGGGAACTGCTTATTGATTATTACATCGAAAAAGCACATAAAATAGCACCTCGCAGTGTTAGAGATTTCAGACATCATTTTTACAAATTTGTACTTATTAGAATTCTTCAAACTCTGGGAGCTTATGGCTTCAGGGGGCTGCATGAAAAAAAACAACATTTCGTGAGAAGCATCCCAATGGCCATTAACAATATTAAATGGTTGATGGATAATGACAAAATCCCCGAAAATTTTGGGGAATTGCGCAAATGCCTCACAACCATTATCAAAAGTGAGGAATTAAAGGAAACCATTTCCCCTCCTTTAAAAGTTAATGTCAGCAGCTTTTCGTACAAACGCGGGATACCGCCTGATCATACCGGAAATGGCGGAGGATTTGTTTTTGATTGCAGATCGCTTCCCAACCCGGGTAGATTAGAGGAGTATAAAACCCTTACCGGGAAAGACAAGGAGGTGATTGAATATCTTGAAAATTATAAGGAAGTTGAAGAATTTTTGAACCATGCCGAAAGTCTTGTTGAGCAATCGGTGAAAGTGTATGACCAGCGTGGCTTTAAAAATTTACAAGTAAACTTTGGCTGCACAGGCGGGCAGCACCGCTCGGTATATTGTACCGAAAAAATGGCACAACGACTTTACCTTTACGACAATATCAAAATAGAAATCCACCATCGTGAACAAGAATAAAGCAAAAGGTGTTTTTAGGAGAAGTTACCAAACATATTGAAAATGCCGACACACAAACAAAAGAGGTGCAAAATGCCAAGAAACCTAACTATATTAATTTTGTCTTATTCATCAAAATATTTTCGAAATGGCAAATATTAAACTTTTTGAAAGTAAACAAATACGTGCAGTTTGGAACGACAAGGATGAAAAATGGTACTTTGCAGTAATTGACGTAGTTGAAGTGTTAACAGAATCAGTTAACCCTAAAGACTATATCAAAAAAATGCGAAAGCGTGATGGGCTATTGAATTCCAACTGGGGGACAATTTGTCCCCCCCTTGAATTAATTGCAAAAGATGGCAAAAAGAGAAAAATACAATGCGCCAATGCCGAAGGGCTTTTAAGAATCATCCAATCTATTCCTTCTTCAAAAGCAGAACCATTCAAACTTTGGCTGGCAAAGGTTGGATATGAACGATTGGAAGAAATTGAAAACCCTGAATTAGCATCAAAACGTGTAAGAGAGATTTACAAATCCAAGGGCTATTCAGATGAATGGATAGAAAAGAGAATGCGTAGTATTGCCATTCGTGATGAATTGACAGATGAATGGAAAAAACGTGGTGTAAAAGAAAGAATTGAGTATGCTATATTAACAGCAGAAATATCCAAAGCTACTTTTGGGTTAACTCCTTCACAATATAAAGAAGTAAAAGGGCTGAAAAGACAAAATCTTCGTGATCACATGAATGACCTTGAATTGATTTTTTCAATGCTTGGCGAAGCCTCAACTACCGAAATTACCAGAAATACAGATGCGAAAGGATTTCCTGAAAATAAAATAGCTGCAAAAAAAGGAGGCAAAATAGCTGGTGACGCAAGAGTAGCACTTGAAAAAGAATCAGGGAAAAGTGTTATTTCAGAAGGCAACTACTTACCCGAAAAGAATACTGGTAAACTACAGGGAAAGAAAAAACCCTGACACTTCACAGTAAAATACACACCCATGACGAAAACACGATGCAAGAAGGGCAGATTTCGCCAGGAAAGAGCGGATAAGTTTGCCTGCAAAAAATGCCACCAAACCGCGAATAGTAAAGAAAAGCTATTCAAGGCTACGGCAAAAGGATAGGAGATAAGCGGATTTGTTTCCGGCAAAGCCCTCCCTTCCCTAATTCATCGCAAACCATTGTCATTCTGAGAGTTCACCCAAAGTTTTTGGGCATAATAAGGAAATGACGTTAGGGAATAGATTTCTTGCCGCACGTGGGGCAGTTCTACCGTGAGTACGGCATCGAAATGACTCCGTCCACGAGTTGATTTAGGAGGAGAGGAATCTATTAAATTTACTCGGACATTAGTGATAAACAAATTTGAAGATGTCGAAAAAACAATGTAAAAAAGATAAATTCCGCAAATCATCAGAAGATAAATACGCCTGCAAAAAATGCTATCAAACAGCTAAGGATAAGGATAAGTTGTGCAACCCGGAAGTTGCTAAATAGTGCTCATCTTTTTAGTAATTTCTCCCGAAGATTTCGCTGATTAGCGCAGATTTTATCTGCGCTAATCAGCGAAATCTGCGGGAGGCTTTTTTTAGATTATGAAAAATGACGACTTTATAGACGAACACCAAATAGAATGCAGGCAGCCCATTGTCTTTTATCGACTGACTTTTAAATAACACATACAGAAAATCACCAACAAAGAAAATCCATTTTGAAAGCAATGATATTTGCCGCCGGGCTGGGCACAAGGCTTCGCCCGGTAACCGAAAAAATTCCCAAAGCCCTGATTGAGGTTGGAGGCAAACCGATGATTGAGCGTGTTATCCTCAAGCTCAAATCTGCTGGCGTTAGCGAGATTATCATCAACCTCCATCATTTCCCCGACAAGATCAAATCTTTCCTCAACTTAAAAAATCATTTTGGGATCAAAATCGAATATTCAATCGAAGAAGGCCAAGCCCTGGAAACGGGCGGAGGTCTGAAAAAAGCAGCTTGGTTTTTCGATGATGGGAAACCCTTTTTTCTTCACAATGTGGATATCTTATCCAATATCGACCTGGTAAAAATTATGGATTTCCATTTGAAAACTAATCCACTTGCCACGCTTTTTGTGCAAAAGCGCACCAGCTCAAGGTATTTGATGTTTAATGAAGATATACAGCTTTGCGGCTGGACAAATAAAAAAACAGGGGAAACCATCATTTCAAGAAATGCCGATACGAGCACAGAACTGGCGTTTAATGGTATTCATATTATCAACCCCGAAATTTATAATTTAATGAAAATGGATGGAAAGTTTTCTATTATTCCAGCTTATCTCAGTCTGGCAAAAAACCATGATATTTTGGGGTATCAGGATAATAAGGCCGGCTACATCGACATTGGTAAACCGGAAAGTTTAATAAAGGCAGAATCGCTCTTGAAGATGTGGCATGATTAGAGCCTGTCTTTTTAATACCGTTTCCCGCAGATTCCGCTGATTAGCGCAGATAAAATCTACGCTAATCAGCGGAATCTGCGGGAGAATTTTTTTTAGAATATTGAAAATTAGCGACTATATAGTGTCCGTCCATAAACTCATAATCCGCCGCACACCCCTCTAACCTGCCTAGCCGGCAAGGCTGGCTCCCCTGAAGGGGAGAACCAGCCAACGCACAATTGGCGGGGGTTTCCCCGCCAGCTGGCGGGGACTAAGGGGTCGTGCGGGCAATTAGTGAAAACATCGACTATATAGACACGCACTAATTAAAAATAATAACTCCATATTTTAAATTATTTACAATAATCTTACAAAACAAGCTTTATTTGTAAAACTTTAAACCAACTTGGCCAAAGGATGCGAATTCATCAAATACCCTTCAGACGATACTTTTCGAAAAAATGTATTTCATCATTTTCTATTTTCGTGATGCTTATCATTTTCCAAAATGCTTATTCACAAACGAAAATGACCAGGGGTGAATACATCGAAAAATACAAAGTCATTGCCATTCAGGAGATGGTTGAATTCAACATTCCTGCAAGTATCACCCTGGCGCAGGGCATCGTGGAATCGGGAAACGGAAACAGCAGGCTGGCTCGTGAAGCAAACAACCATTTTGGTATTAAATGCCACACCGGCTGGGAAGGCGATTTTGTTCGCGAAAACGATGATGCTCCCAACGAATGTTTCAGGAAATACAAAGACCCCCTGGAGTCGTACAAAGATCATTCGTTCTTTCTCAGTCAGCGAAGCAGATACGCCTCACTATTCGAATTGGAAATTACAAATTACAAGGCTTGGGCCAGGGGCTTAAAAAAAGCCGGCTATGCTACCAATCCAAAATATGCCAATATGCTCATTAAGATAATTGAAGAAAATAATCTTCAAAAGTACGATTTGATGGGGGGCGATTATGTGGCAGTGAACCCCTACCCCAACGAAATACCTGAAGGTGAAAACCGGAAATATGAAGTTTATGGTGTTGTTGGCAACGACAGGAAAGCTTTTTTAAATAATGGCAAAAGGTTCATCTTTGCCCGTAAAGGAGATGATTTTTACAAAATTGCCAACGACCTGAATGTTTACAATTTTCAGATTTGGAAGTACAACGATTTAAGTAAAAACGATAAGCTGAAAGAGGGCGAGAAGGTTTACATCGAGAAAAAAAGAAACAAATCAAACACAGAAAAATATCATTATGTGAAACCGGGCGAAACCATGCGCTCGATTTCGCAACTCTATGGCATCAGGCTAAGCAAGCTATACAGCAACAACCGCATGAAAAAAGGCACTTCTCCCCGAACCGGACAAATGCTGTGGCTACAATCAAAAAAACCAAAAAAATAAATAAGCACATCCCAATTCATTACACCAATACATTGTACTATGAAATCAAAAAATTTATTATTTGCTGCTTTACTTATCGGATTATCAGCCCTTACCTTCCAAGGTTGTAAGAATGATTTACCTGATAATTTCACTCTTGCATTTTACAATGTCGAAAATCTTTTCGACACTAAAAATGATGAGGGCATTCGCGATGGCGATTTTACCCCTGAAGGTGCTATTGTGTGGGACAATCAAAAATACACCAAAAAGCTTAACGATATTGCAAGGGTAATCGCGGCCATCGACAGTGCAAACCTCCCGGTGATTGTAGGACTTGCTGAAGTGGAAAATCTTGCTGTGCTCAAAGACCTGACTTCAAAAACAAAATTGAGTGCTGGGAACTATGCCATTGTTCATTTCGACAGTCCTGATGAGCGGGGCATTGACGTGGCCCTGCTCTATCGCAGCGATTATTTCACACCTCTACATGCAAGACCTTACCCTCTCACCTTCGATTTTGACAAAGATGACCTTACCCGCGATTTGCTGTATGTAAAAGGAATGATGGGAACAGATACCCTACACCTCTTAATAAACCACTGGCCATCGCGCTCCGGGGGGAAAGAAAAGAGTGATCCCAAACGAGAAGCTGCAGCAATCCAGGTAAGGATAGTGGTTGATTCTATATTCAGCTTCAATCAGGAAGCCAATATCATAATCATGGGCGATTTAAATGATAATCCTACGGATGATAATGTGACTGTTTCGTTGAAAGCACGAAGAATTGCTGATGATATAAAATCGGATGTGCTTTATAATCTTGCCATCAATAAATTTGAAAAAGGCGAAGGAACGCTGTACTACAGAAGCTGGGACTTGTTTGACCAGATGATTGTTTCGGGGAATATTTTAAAAGGTAAAACAGAATACAAACTTAACGGAAGTGATATTCAGATTTTAAAAGAGGAATGGATGCTTTATAAAAATCGTAGCGGAGAAAAAGTACCAAACCGTACTGCCGGACGAAGCGATTATTATGGGGGGTACAGCGATCACCTGCCGGTGTTTATCAGATTTTCCCGATAAGGATTATTCATTCGATTATCTGCAACCTTTCAAAGAAAAGGGGTAATTTGATTGTTTAGGTGAAAATTGGGTTTCATCAAATAAAATGCCTGGAGGAGGATTTTCATAACTCCTGCCTCAACGTAATTGTTATGTCGCATTAGAACACTCTTTGTGAAACTTTTACCAGAGGCTCGCCTCGCGAAGCGGGTATCCCTATCGGGAGAGCCTTAGGCTCTTAAAAAGTCACTAATGCTAACATGTTAACGATATTTTTTTGTCATCTAATTGATCGAATTACACGAATTGTACCTGCCAAAGGCAGGTAATAATTTGATTAATTAGTGTAATTCGATGATAACTATTTGATTTTAAACATAAGGGGTCAGGAGTTCTGATATTATCGTTGAGGATTGATCTTATTCAAATCCGCTGTAGTTTATCTCTTTGATAAATTCACCGTTTTCATCCCAGAATTTCCATGTACCTGAACGCTGGCCTTTATCAAATTCGCCCTCATAATATTTTTGGCCGTTTTCGTGCCAGGTTGTGGTTCTGCCATTATTGATGCCATCGGTATAAAAACCCTCGCTCCATTTATTGCCATTGTTATAAAAAGAAATCCAACGCCCGTCTTTTGCTCCTTCTTTAAACTCTCCTTCCATTCTCAATTGACCGTCAGGATAATAAAACGCTTCTTTTACCATAGTTTTGGATTTACCATCGCCTTTAAAATACTTAACAATTTTAGGTGTTCCGTCGGCGTACTTTTCTGCTATCACCTGCTCCAGTCCTGGGGCACAATTCATCAGTGCGAATAATGCCAGGGTAAATAATATGTGCATAATTTTTCTCATTTTTCAATTTTAAATAATACTATTAATTGCGATCAAACAATAAACGCTGACCCTTAATGTCGTCATTAAATTTTCCCTGATTATAAACCAAATTTCCATTCACAAAGGTTTTCATCACCTTGGAGTTAAGCGTTACACCTTCCAGCGGAGCCCACCCACACTTGTAAAGCACATTCGATTTTAACACTTTCCACGACTTGTTGGGATCAACCACCACGAGATCGGCATAATAACCTTCACGCACAAACCCACGTTTTTCAACGCTGAAGCACTCAGCAGGTGCATGGCACATTTTTTCAACAATGCGCTCCATCGTTATTTTTCCACGGTGATAAAATTCCATCATTGCTACCAACGAATGCTGAACCATAGGGCCACCTGACGGGGCTTCAAAATAAGTATTTAATTTTTCGCTAATGGTGTGAGGAGCATGATCGGTCGCGATAACATCCAGTTTGTTTTCGAGCATCGCTATAAAAAGCCCTTTTTTATCGCCAATGGTTTTAATGGCCGGATTCCATTTTATGAAGGTCCCTTTTTTTGCATAATCTTCGGCCGAAAACCAAAGGTGATGCACACAAACTTCGGCTGTTATTTTTTTATCTTTCAATGGAATATCATTTTGGAAAAGTGCTGTTTCAGCCTCAGTAGAAATATGTAGTACATGCAAACGGGTTCCGTGTTTTTTAGCCATCTCCACTGCAAACGAAGAAGATTTAAAACAAGCCTCGGCGCTCCTGATTGAGGGGTGTATATGAATAGGTAAATCCCGACCATATTTGGCCACGGCCTGCTCAGTATTTTCTTTGATAGTAGCCTCATCTTCGCAATGCACTGCCACGAGGCAGGGGGAATTTTTAAAAATACCTTCGAGTGTTGTAGGATTATCAACAAGCATGTTCCCGGTTGAAGCTCCCATAAAAACCTTTACACCGCAAACATTCCGCGGGTTGGTTTTGATAATCTCCTCAAGGTTATCATTTGAAGCACCCATATAAAAAGAAAAATTAGCAAGGGATTTTTCAGCTCCCATTTTATATTTTTCCTCGAGCAATTCCTGGGTTAAGGTGTTTGGTATAGTGTTGGGCATTTCCATAAATGAGGTAACACCCCCGGCAACGGCAGCTTTGCTCTCTGTGTAAATATCGCCCTTGTGGGTAAGGCCGGGATCACGAAAATGAACCTGGTCATCGATAATTCCCGGAATCAGGAATTTTCCTTTGATATCAATAACTTCTGCTCCATCAGGCTGCAAATTTTCGCCTTCGCTGATCCTGTCAATCATTCCGTCTTTTACGAGAACCGACCCGGAAAAGGTCTTTCCCTCGTTTACAATATTTGCATTTTTTATCAGGTAGTTCATTTTAAAGGTCTAAAATTTCTTCAAGATTTCCACTGGTGAAACTTTATTTATTCCAAAGGTGTCAAAATCTCTATCAAAGGTTACGATGGTTAGTCCATATTTTTGCGCAATAGCCAATTGATAAGCATCATCAAAATCGAGATTGAATTTTCCTCCATTCCAAGGCTTTCTTTTGAAGTTCTAAAGAAGAAATATCAATATCATTTAATCCATCCGCCCAGTTTTGTGTTAAGTGACGGGAACTCCGCATTTGTTTTTTGTTGATTAAGTAATCAACGTAATGATCCAATTCAGCTAAAGATGAAGGGGACAATCTTGAAATTTTCTTTTCTATGATATTTGCTGCTTTCATATTAAATCTGTTTTTACAAAAATACAAAACAAAAGGCTAATAATAATTCACTCGCTCAATCCTTCGTATTCATTAAGGGATTCCTGATTTATATACAGTTCAATTCTAATGCCCACTAATCTGTTAATTTCAATATCTTAATCAAATTTCCATTCAATTCAGCACGATATTTATCATCAAGATTCCCCAATAATCCAATTATCCTATCTTTTTCAATGGTCGCAAATTTATTTAGTCTTATCAATGATGTCTTTTTTAATCCATTTGTCTGAGAAGGATAAATGACAATGTCAAAATCTGCCTGCCATTTTAGTTGTGTCGTAATAAAACAGATGGTTACATCCTGCTCTGATTCAATGAGTATTAAAGCAGGCCTATTTGAATATCCGGATAAATCAGTAAATGGAAAAGGAGCTAATACAATGTCCCCCTTGTTCATTAGTACTTTACTTTTAAATCATTAACATCATATAAATCTTCTTCATCTTTTAGAAAGTCAAAAGATTTTGATTCGGAACTTAGTTTCTGAAGATTTTCTAAAATTAACTTGTCATCCATTTTGCTTAATAAAAAGTCAACGAAATCATTAATTTCTTTTAATTTATTATCCGGCAGTTGTCTGATTTTTTTTTCTGCCCGATCAATTAAAATTTGTCTATTCATGGTAAATCAATTTTTACAAAAATACACAATAAAAGATTAATTAATATTCTGTTCGGCCAGCCCTTTGTATTTATTTTGGAATTCCTGGATTGTAAAAGTTCTGGCATTATCGCTCATATTCAGCCATTGATTCTTCCTAATTCAGAATTAACATTAAGCATACATCAGCCTTTCACCTTTAGGCTCAGGAATCGGATCATTAAATTCTTTTGCTGTTTCAATCCATAAGGCTATCGCATCCTTGGCATTTTTTAAGGCAAGTTCCTGACTGTCGCCATGTGCAATACATCCCGGCAATTCAGGAACTTCGGCAATAAAAACTTTATCTGCCTTACTCCAAAAAATTACTATTCCATATTTATACATCATTTGCAATTCAATGAACCCTTTTATTATGCCGGCCTCGGTTCTATTTTTTTGTACGATAGTTTAATCACGCCCAACACAGCTTCCTTAAAAATTCCGCTGCTCATTTTGGAGGTTCCCTCTTCGCGATCGGTAAAAATAATGGGTACTTCCACTACCTTAAAGCCGAGTTTGTGTGAGGTAAGTTTCATTTCGATCTGGAAAGCATAGCCGATAAACTTCACTTTATCGAGCCAGATAGTATCGAGCACCTTGCGCTTGTAGCAAACAAAGCCGGCGGTGGTGTCGGTGAACTTGAGGCCTGTAACAATTTTTACATATTTGGATGCAAAGTACGACATCATCACGCGACCCATGGGCCAGTTTACCACGCGAATTACATTATCTACATATCGTGAACCGATGGCTACATCGGCACCATTCTCACAGGCTTCCACCAACCTCGACAAGTCATCGGGATTGTGCGAAAAGTCGGCATCCATCTCGATGATGTAGTCGTAATCGCGTTTCAACGCCCACTTAAAACCGTGGATGTACGCCGTACCAAGGCCAAGTTTTCCCTCGCGCTCTTCGATAAAAAGCCTTTCGGGAAATTCCGACATCACTCGTTTTACAATATCGGCTGTGCCATCGGGCGAGCCGTCTTCGATAACCAGGATATTAAAATCGCCGGGAAGTTGAAAAACATATCGAACGATTTTTTCGATGTTTTCCTTTTCGTTGTAGGTGGGGATAATTACAAGTTTGTTTGCCATTTTCGTATTTTATTTAAAAAAAAGTAAGGAGATTTTTTTTCAACCTCCACTTTTACTATATTATTTACAACTCCTATTTATATTAGAAAAATCATCAAAAGGAAACGGGACTAATATAATTGACCCTTTAATCATCTAATGGCTTCCCATCATCCAATGAGTATATGTCCTCGCTTTCATCATTTAAAAAATCAAATGCCGGGTTTTGTGAAGCGAATTTTAACCATAACTTTTCTTCATCTATAGGTTCACTATCATCATACATAATTATCACCTTCACTTTTTTATCTTTTTTGTGTAAAGGGTATGATACCCGCAAAACACCAACGGAGTCAGTTTTTGATTCTAATTCGATAGTTTTCATAATCAAAAGTTTTCGCAAAGATACAAAAACCCTAAAACGAAAATAGCCGCCAGTAAGTATTAGGGGCGGCTATTCACTAAAAATGTTGTTTGCTTTTTAGGAATGATCTCTTTGATAAAAATACCTTTTGCTTCTAAGAGCTTCTGCTTCGGCTGTAATTTCTTCATCTGTTGGAGCATTCTCCGAATTAGCTCTCAATTTTTCTAACAAAGTGATAAACTCTGATTGCTTCTTTTCCTTTTTGATAGTGATGAGCTTCAAATCAGCCAGGTTTTTTAAAATCCTTTTGGCTTTTGGATTTAATATTTCTATTTGCAGTGTTTCCATGTGAGTGTTCAATATTACAAAACTAATAATTTTCTACAAAATTGATTTGTTGTTATCTCGTAACATAGGGGAAAATACTAATTCAGCAGAAATGCAAATCATTTATTGGCTCTCCATCTTCAAACGAGTAAACATCCTCTTTTTCATCCAACAAAAAGTTAAAAGCAGGATTATTGGAAATGCTTTTCAACCATTGTGATTCCTCATCATCACTATCATCAAACATGATTATCACCCTGACATCTCTCTCCTTTCTTTCCAAGGGATAGGACATTTTCAGGAAACCCTGCTTATCGGTTTTCGATTGTATTTCGATAGCTTTCATCGTTCAGATTATTTTGAGCAAAGATACAAAAACCCTAACTTGGACAAGCCAAAACCAAACAAGGTGATCATGTAAAACTTGTGGTGTATTCCTGTTTTGGTTTGTCCAAGTTAGTCGGCAAAATTTATAAATGCATATTTTGCAATTAAGAGTTTATTATTACTCTTCATTTCATAATAACGACAATGCATTTTAAATTTTGCTTGGGTACCTTATCTCTAATATTCTGCCAAAAAGTGGCAGAATATTAGAGATAAGGTACTACGTTTTTCCCTGAGATAAAAAAGCCTTTCAGGGAAAAAACAGCAGCATAAATATCGTTAACATGTTAGCATTAGTGGTTTTTTAAGAGCCTAAAACGAAAATAGCCGCCTGTAAGTATTACGGGCGGCTATTTTGAAATTTCTAAAATTGGTGTACTATTTCACTATTAGCTTCGTAAACCCAGAGGTGTTCTTGTTGCTTAACTGCAGCAAATAAACACCCCCGGCCAATTGATGATTATGGATGACCAATTGGTTGCTCCCTGCTTTCACCTGCAGCGATTTGTGCAAAAGTGCTTTGCCTGTCAAATCAAAAACGGTGATGCTAACCATACTGCTCTCGATAGCATCGAACGCAATATTAAAATGATCGCCTGCAGGGTTGGGCGAAATCGTCAGGCCGCTTATTCCTGACAGCTTATCTATCCCGCTATTGTCAACCACGTTGATATAAATTTTTGCCATCGAATAAAGTGTTGGCTCTGCGGTGTATGCAATTTTATAAACTATCGAATCGAGACCTGTGAACCCGGCTACCGGTTGATATGAAATCACGTTGGGATTGGCAAAAGGAATAAAGGCATTGCCCTGGCTGGCAGTTTGCTCGATGGTTAAATTAACGGGAGCCTGCAGTATGTCATTATCCAAAACCGAAACGGTAATAAGTTGCTCTACTCCGGTTTCAACCGAATCATTAACAGCGGTGGGAGGATCGGTAAGTTCAATCAAAACACCGAGGTTTTCAACAAAGCGGTACACAAAGTTTTGATAATAAATATTGGCAAGTGTAGCATCGTGTATCACCAGTGTATTTTCATCGTTATCGTTATCGGCGGCGGCACTCCAGTTGTGCGAGCCCGTAAAAACCATCGGGTCCGAATTGGCTGCATACTGATCCACTATCATGTATTTGTGGTGGAGTATGCCATTACTTACATTGTCGAAAGTATTGTGTGTTGACAAAGCAGCTTGGAGAATCTGATTTACGGTACTACTGTTGCCACTTTCATCGTTGGTAATTACATTTACTGCAACCCCGGCTGATTTCCGATCGGCAATTGCGTTAGCCATTTCGGTACGTGTCATCAGCATAGTAGCTATACTCAAGTCGTTGTTGGCGGTATTTATTACTTCTACAATGCGCCCATTCACACCATCGGAAGGGCTAAAATAACACTCAACATATTTGCCATCAATCATAAATTCGTGCGGGGTGTTATTGCGTTTCGATGAACCAAAAAGTGCTTTGGCCGCGTCAGGTGCATCGCCGTGCGATCCCCACATTTCTTCAAACTCAATTTCGTAGGTACGTGCCAGGCTTTGATCCTGAATAATAATTACATTGTTCGCATCAAGGTTGATTTGGCCATCGGTAAAGTTTGTGGCTCCTGTCCAAACCAGTGGTTCGTTGGGATCGGCAGACTGTGCATCAAAAACAATATACTTGTTGTGCATAATGCCGGTGCGTTCAAAATCGTCCGGGCCAATCAAAAGGTTTACGGCAGTTCCTTCCAGCTCTTCAATACCGAGGTTAAGCGTAGTTCCACAGCCAATTACACGCACCCTTACGCCCCGGTTGGCAGCAGCTATCAACGCATTGCTGATGTTGCTGATTCCATTGTTGTTGAAGTTGTAGATGGTGAAGTCGATGGTGTATTTCGTACGGTTTATATACTGAATCAATGTATCGTCCATGGTTTGCGGAAGGTAAATCGCATCCACACCATTAGAATACGAAATATCGTTTTGCGAATTAAAATAGGCTATCATTTCGCCGCTTGAATTGGAAATGGTAGCATAGGATGATATGGCTGATTTTGCCGTGTCGCTACCACTTACCGAAAACGCTTCTACCCAGGAAATTTCGCCGGGGTTTAAGTCGGCAATATCAATACTATGGCTGGTCGCGGTGTCGGCAACCGAAAAATGATTTTCTCTTACAGTTTCCTCGGTGGCACCATAGTATATCTCGGTGGTACCGGCTATGTTGGTTTCCCAGGTAAAATCGAGATTTGTTTTGGTGAATACAGTATTAATGAGTGTTCCCGTTAGATAAATAGAACTTGTAAGGCTAATGTCGTCCAGATCGCGGGGAAGCAATTGATACCCGTCATTGGGATTGCTATAATGGAATTGTGAGCATAAGGCCGTTAGAATTACCTCGCTGGTAGGAATAACAGTTCCAACTATATTTTGCCCGTTCTTAACATAAATAAATCCTGTTTCGCCATTGGCGGTAAATTCGTATTTATTATTTCCTGTAAACAGCAATCCTGCATCATTAAACAGCACGTTGTGTACTTGTACCAACATTGCCTCGTAAGGCTCCGAAATTTGGTTGGGTGTTAACACGATAGGCTGGGGTACAGGATTTCCTGTTGAATTGACAACCACCGAAGAAACCGGGTCAATTTCGAGCAACTGATTATATATTTTAAGTGTTCCGGTAACTGTAATTTCATCGCCGCGATTAACCGAACCCACTGACGAACCATAAGCAGCAATACCGGCGGTTTCGTCCTGAAAGTAGCGAATAATTCCCATTTCGAAGCCGTTGCATGCAATACCGGTAACGGTTACAACGCTGCCAATTGGCATTTGACGGGCTTCCTGGATAGTAGCCTGGCCAAAAGCTGAAGTGAATAAGCTAAAGAGAAATAGTGCAGTGAAAAGATTATTTTTCATAAAATATAAATTTATTAAAATTAAAAAATGTTTATTTTAAGCGATGCAACAAGCTGGCGCGGGCCACCAAAAAATACAGAGGCAGAGCGTGCATCAAAACTACTAAAGTTGCGCTGAATATAAGTATCGTTATTTTTGGCATCCGAAATATAAACGTTGTCAAGCAGGTTCAAAATATTAAACTTAAGGGTAAAACCGAACTTATCCAGCTTGTTGAGTTTAAAGCGGTATCCCGCATGAAAATCGATCAAAGTATATGATGGAATTCTCCACGATTCAACGGGGTTACCAATCGAATCAGTACAATCCTCGGGATTGAAATCGGAATAATAACGGTCGAAATAGGTTATTCCACCTTCTATATAAAGTCCCCTTATTGGTTCATACCTCAAACTAGCACCGAGTTGGGTTTGGGCGGCATCGCCCACGTGAATTCCCGTTGCATCAAAACTAAGGGTGGTGGCAGGCAGGTTATTATCGGTATAATACATTTGGAGGTTATTAATTTTCTTATCCCAAACCCAGTCGCCAATCGATACAAGGCCCTGAAAATCGAGATTGTTTCGTATTTTATACACAAAATCAAATTCAACGCCAATATGCAAGGCATCCATCCCCGGTATATCACCATAAGTATTTTCGTCATCCCATTTACCATGTACCTGGGTAGTAGGTTTGTTATCCCATTTGGTGTAATAGGCATTCAGGTTAGCCGAAAATTTACTGCTGGTATAAGAATAACCAAGCTCAAGTGCCTTAACCAGTTCATTTTTGGTAATAGAATCTGGAAGGAAATTGGCAGTATAGCCCTGGAAATAATATTTAAAGTCCCTGGTCTTGGATAAAAGCCCTAAGTTAACAAACACGTTGCTACGCTCGCTAAGGTTGTAATTGGCACCCCCTTTAATGGTGAAACCCGGTTTGTATTTCCAGTCGGATTCGTTATCGCCAAAATAATCAATCTTTTTAAAGCCACTCACCGATCCGGTTATGTTTATAAACGTACTAACAACACCTTTTTTATATTCGAGTTGGGTAAAAAGTCCGCCCCAGTTCACCAGGCCGTCATCATAATAATATACCTTATCGCCCACACGCTTTACGGCCAATTGCGGGTTTTGTTCGTATTCTTCATTGCTATGGCGCTTATCCTCCTCATCAATGGCATAATCTGCTCCCATCAAATCGGTAATTTCCATATAGTGTTCGGCTTTGTACGAGCGCAAATCAGCGCCTCCCGACCACTCAATTTCATCGCTCACCTCATAACTGAAAGTAGAAAGCAAGCCGTACCATTGGTGGTTGTTATTGCTTTGAACCAAATAGTTGCCGGCATAGTACAAACTGTGGCTATAGGTTGTGTCGATAGGATATCTTATACCAAATCCGGTATTTGTAGGTTTGGTATTTTGATCATAAATACTTTGCCAGTTAATTTGACCAATTTCGTCAGAGCGTAAACTTTCAGGATTGTTGGCTACATCTTCGGCTGTAATAAAGTTTGGGTTTTTTAAACTTTTTCGTGTTCCTTCGCCCCCACCGGTACCTATCGAAAGGTAGAGAATATTTGATACCACCAGTCGGTCGCTTACATTCCAAAAATCACGCAAACTAAACTGTGGTTTAAAATAGGTGTTGGTTTTTTCGTTCTGCACATCTCTGCTTGCATTAGTATTAATAATTCTGGCAGTATAATCGCTGTTCCATTGTTCGGCATCACGTTTAATAAAACCCCAATGCTGGTTGTATCCAATTCCTTCGTTACGGATGGCTGGATAATCGGAGGTATCAACACCCTGTTCCCTGGCGAAATCAGTATCATAAGCTGCTATCGAACGCTTGTAACTGCGTTGGGTATGGCTTTGTGGTGCTCCAAAACCAGTAAGGCTTGTGATGTGATTTCCCCAGCGCTTATCAATTTTAGCAAAGAAAAACCAGGCATTTACATTGGTTTGGTCAACCCATCCATTACCATTTTTGTAAGCTCCTGCCAGGGTAAAACTCCACCCGTCTTTCAAAGCACCGGAGGTATAACCCAGGCTTGTAGTTAATTTTCCGTTGTTGTCAACTGCTTGTTCGATGCTCAGTGATCGTTTGTTTTCGATACCTTTGGTAAGGATATTCATGGTGCCACCAACCGAAGGTAAGGCAAGCTTGGAAGCTCCCAATCCACGTTGCACCTGGATGCTCCGGGTAACGGCATTCAATCCAAACCAGTTGCTCCAATACACCCAGCCATTCTCCATATCGTTTACCGGAATACCATCGAGCATTACGGCAACATTGCGCTGGCTAAAGCCACGAATGGTAATACGGGCATCACCATCACCACCACCTTGTTGGGTAGCATAAACCCCGGGGGTTTTATTTAAAAGCATTGGAATGTCCTGTCCGGCTAATCTTTCTTCAATTTTGGCAGGCAATAAGGTGGTAAAAGCTACCGGAGTTTCCCGACTGCGAGCTACGTCACCAACAATTGAAACTTCGTCCAATACGATGGTTTCAAGGTTGAAAACAACATACACCTGTTTATCTTCAACTACAATATCTTTGGATGTGGTAACATAGCCAACGTAAGAAACTTCGAGGGTGTGCTTACCTTTTTCCAACAGGATACTGAACTTCCCGTCAATATCTGTTACTGCTCCTGTTAGAGTACCTTTGAGCAACACATTGGCTCCTACAACTGTTTCGCCTAAAAAAGAATCTTTTACCACACCACTTACCGTTTGTTTTTGAGCAAAGCCGGCAAAAGAAAAGACCAATAAAATGGATAGAAATAAAATTTTGCTTTTCATCTTTATAAAAATTAGCCACAGCCTATCCGCCAGCTGGCGGAGATGCACGAATAAAATTTAATTCATGCCGGTGGGAGTTATAAAATTAATTGGGTATTACATATAAGTAAAAGTAAAAAAAGACACCTGTAATGATTGATGCCCATCGCCAGCTGTCTTTTTTTTAGTTAGAAAAAATAAGGAAAAGAACTATTTAACGATGATCTTTTGGCTTGCAATTTTATGATTTGAAAAAGCAACCCTTACAAAGTAAATACCCGGAAATTGTTTTCCTATCCCAAGTTCAGCTTCATATCGTGATGAATCAAAAACTTCCTTGTAAATTTCCCTGCCCATAATATCGAAAACTTTGACTGATTCCATCATCACATCAGCACTTATGGTGAGATTTTCGCCTACTAACGGATTGGGGAAGATGTTGAATTTTATGGCCGGACCCGATTCGCCAATGGAAGAATAATTTGGATCGGCAACACATGCGTGCGAGCCCAGGTTGTCCCAGATATCCTCATAAGAATAATAGCCGGTTGTATCGAGTTGAGCAGCTACGGTATCCCATTCCATGCTTACGCTGAAGGGACTTGGATTGCTTACAACACCCTGAACAATATTGGGTTTCCTGATAAGTGAATGGCCGGAAGTCCACGACATCCAAAATGCACCCCAATCCGAACCATTGGTAGCATATTTTTGAACAACGTAATTAATCACCTTAGCTGTTACCGGTTCACCAGCCGAATTATCATAGGAGATGATTGTGTCCTGAACATAAGACCAGCCGGTTTCAGAAGAAATTGCGCTGCCCAAACCAATTTCACCAATAAGGTCAACGGGCGTAATATTGTTGGTTGTTGGAGGGTCGCCATTGGGGGTTTTAAGCAGTGCAATGGCATCGTTACCATTCATGTACGTTGGAGTCGGATACTCTCCGTCAAGTTGATCGGCCAATGCCTGCATTACCGGGCTGCAAGCCGGCGAAGTAGGTGTACTGGTAGTTTGCCCGTTGACCAATACAAAAGTTTGGTAGGGCTCGATAACACCTTGCAAGTGGGTGGTACCACCATCGGTAAAAACTAAACTCCCGTTGCTGTACCTTACCACCCAGTATTCGTTTAAATCGATGGCAGCATCGGTAGGATTGTAAATTTCAACACCCTTATTGTTCCCTGAACCTTCGCAATACTCAGAGAAAAATAAATCGGTTTGTGCCGAAGCAAATGCTGTGATAAAAAACACAGTCATAAATAGTAATGTTTTCTTCATAATAATAAATTTTAATTTAATGACTTGGGGCAAAAGTAGTATTTTGATGTTAAAATTAGTGAAAAAAAATAGCTTTATTTTGAATACTTCTTTTATATTTCATTAAAAACCTGCTGACCTTCGATGGGCTTGTATTTTCAGCTTTTTAAACCGGATACTCTTCGTTCTGCTTCATTTTTCCAACTATCATTATTTTCATCCGACAGATCATTTATTGTGCGTAATAAATCATCAACTAACGCAAGTTTATCCTCAATTGGCAACATTGAAATATCATCTTGAAATTAACTATTGGTCTTCATAATTTTAATAATATTAAGAGTTGATGCTAAAATTAGTAAAAAATTACAAATTTTTATTTTTGACTTATCCAATTTTAAATATCAATACTTCATTTATTATCTTAGTTATTTGCATTGTAATGCACAAATTTGCGTAAATTTGTGCATTACAATAATTTTACTGCACTTATGATAAGAGATATCATCATTAATCAAAAAAGAGAGATTGAGCTTAACCTCAATGAAAAGTACGTCCGAAGGATTGTAAAATTAAGTGAAGATAGCGCTGACCTAATTCGTGTAATTATAGGACCACGCAGATCTGGAAAATCATTTTTTGGCATCCACCAATTAACTGAAAATAAAAAAATTGGCTTTGTTAATTTTGACGATGAACGACTCGTGAAAGTTCAAAATTTTGATGAAATACTTCAAGCTCTTTTAGTTGTTTATGATCATCCAAAAATATTACTGCTCGATGAAATTCAAAATCTTCCGGATTGGGAATTAATTGTAAATCGCTTACAAAGGAATGGTTTCCAATTGATAATAACCGGAAGCAATTCCAACCTCTTAAGTAGTGAACTGGCAACACACCTTACCGGACGTCATTTGCCAGTTAATTTATTTACTTTTAATTTTCGTGAATATCTTGATTCTTTTAGTATTGAGATGACTGAACTTGAAATAAAAGAGAAGTTTTTGGAGTACCTGACCCAGGGCGGATATCCCGAACCACTAATGAAGTCTCTAAACTATAATGATTACTTACGAATTCTCTTCGATTCGATTCTATTTAAAGATATTGTAAAACGATATAATATCCGCCATTCGAACTCTCTTGAAAATCTTGCAATTTGGTTGATTTCAAATATCACAGCAGAATACTCAATGAGTTCCTTAATTGGACAAGTTCAAATTTCAAGTGTTCATACAGTAAAGAAGTATTTGCATTATTTACAAGAATCTTTTGTTTTTTTCTCCCTTTCCAAATTCTCTTTCAAGGTTGGGATACAGCAGCGATCAAATAAAAAGAATTATTGTTTTGATAACGGATTTTATAGAGCTAAGGCCTTTCATTTCAGTGAAGATTGGGGTAAATTACTTGAAAATCTGGTCGCATCCGAACTTTACAAACGCTGTCAATACCTGGGTATGAAAATATTCTATTGGAAAGATAGAGATCATACGGAAGTCGATTTTGTAGTTCAAGCCGGCATAAATATTTCAACGTTGATTCAGGTATGTTGGGATTTGTCAAAATACAAAACCCGTGATCGGGAAGTAAAATCCTTACTAAATGCCTCCACTAAATTAAAATGCCATCAACTGTTAATTATCACTTACGAAGAAGAATTTGTGGAAGAATATAGTTGGTTTGGTGTAAAAGAAAAAATTGAATTTGTACCTGCATGGAAGTGGTTTCAAAAAGCATAAAACAAATTAATTACGATATCCGATAAGAAATATGTATTGCAAAAATCCTTTTTGAATGTTTTTCCCCCGATGGCTGTTCAAAACACAAGGCCCCAAAATCTGCTTACTTTTGCAATTTTTTGCACTATGCCGGGTTAATCTGCTTTTACACATTTTATTATTACAATCTTTGATTTCTATGAAGCATCTGTTTATTTCATTTATTATTTTATTATTCACTTTCCCCATTTTTGCACAGCAAGCCGAAAAACAATATGCTCCTTCCGTTACCGATAGCTCCAACCTACACAGCCCGTGGGTAGATTCTGTTTTAAGTTCGCTTTCGCTGAATGAAAAAATTGCGCAGCTTTTAATGATCCGAACCTATTCAAATAAGGATCGAAATTTTTACGATAGCATTTCGCGCTTAATTATCGACTACAATATCGGCGGCCTTTGCTTTTTCCAGGGCGACCCGGTGCAACAGGCCAAACTAACAAACTATTGGCAGCGCATGGCCAAAACACCACTATTCATAGCCATCGATGCAGAGTGGGGACTTGGTATGCGACTGGACAGTGCCTGGTCGTTCCCGAAACAAATGACCCTGGGTGCCATGCAAAATAATGACCTTGTTTACCTTATGGGAAAAAAGATTGGCGAGCATTGCAAAAGAATTGGCGTAAACATGAATTTTGCCCCGGTGGTTGACATCAACAGCAATCCCAAAAACCCTGTCATCAATTTCAGGTCGTTTGGCGAAAACCCTGAAAATGTTGCAGCAAAAGGTGTTGCTTATATCAATGGCCAACAAAGCACGGGGGTAATTGCCACTGCCAAACATTTTCCGGGGCATGGCGACACCGACAGCGATTCGCACTACACGCTTCCATTGCTCAAACACGACAAGGCTCAAATTGATAGTATCGACACTTATCCATTTCGCCAGGCCATCAGTGCCGGAGTGGGTGGGATTATGGTAGCCCACTTGTTTATTCCGGCACTTGATAAACGCGAAAACATGGCCACTTCATTATCCGAAAAATCGGTCGATAGCCTCCTGAAAGGTGAACTTGGATTTAAGGGTTTGTCGGTTACTGATGCCCTGGATATGAATGGGGTTACAAATTATCACAAGCCCGGCGATATTGAGCTTTTGGCATTTTTGGCCGGAAATGATATTCTACTCCTTCCACTCGATATTCCTGGAGCTATTTGGAAAATAAAAAATGCCATAAAAAATGGATTGATTTCAGAAAAAGAGTTGGATAACAGATGCCGCAAAATCTTATCCTACAAAAATCGGGTGGGCCTTAACAAATATATTCCCGTAAAGGAAAGCGGAATTATCGAAGAAATTAATGCCCCGGCAAATGAACTGCTGAACAGAAGAATTTTCGAGGAAGCCATTACTTTGGTTAAAAATGATAACGATTTAATCCCTTTGAAAAACCTGGACACCCTGCGCATTGCCTCGTTAATTATTGGCAAGAAAACTCCCGGTACATTCCAGCAAACCCTCGAATTGTATGCATCGGTCGAACATTTTAATGTAAGCTCTAAACCAAGACCATCAGAAATTAAAAAAATTAAAAATGCCCTTGCAGATTTTAATCTTGTGATTATCGGGATCGAAAACACCTCAAATTCATCAAATAAAAATTTCGGGATTTCACAAGAGGCCATTCAATTAATCGATGAAATTAAAAAACAAAATTCAGCTTTTGTTTTGGATATTTTTGGAAATCCTTATGCCTTGATCAATTTTAATGATCATCAGGATTTGGATGCCATTTTTGTTTCTTACGAAGATAATGAAACGGCAAAAGATATTTCTGCACAAATAATTTTTGGGGCTATTGGTGCCGGTGGTAAATTGCCTGTTTCTGCATCGCCGGAATTTATATCAGGGATGGGAATTAATACAAAACCCATTGGACGGTTAAAATATTCGATTCCCGAAGAAGTGGGAATCCCCCGGGATGCGCTCGATACCATTGCGAGATTGGTTGAATATGGTATCGCGGAAGAAGCTTATCCGGGCGCACAGGTATTGTTGGCAAAAGACGGTGTAGTGTTTTTTAATCAATCATTCGGACATCATACCTACGAAAACAAAATCAAAGTAGATAACAATGATATTTACGATCTGGCATCCTTAACCAAGATATCAGCCACAACGCTTGCGGTTATGGATTTACAGGATAAAGGACTTTTTGACATCGACATGCCACTTTCCTATTATTTACCCTATTTAAAAAATTCAAACAAACAAGCTAAGATCACCCGTGAAATCCTGGCCCATGATGCACAATTTCAACCATGGATACCTTTTTATTGGAAAACAATCGATAACTATAAATTAAACCCTGATATTTATAAAAGTAAGCCCCAAAAGGGATACACAACAAAAGTAGCCAGTGATCTTTTTATTATGGATAGCTATCGCGATAGTATTTTCGACACCATTGTAAGTTCAGAATTAAGAGAAAAACGAGAATACAAATACAGCGACATTGGATATTACATGATTTGTGATGCCATCGAAAAAATTACAAGGAAATCATTTGATGAATTTGTTGCCACAAATTATTACGATCGGCTTGGGATGAATACCATGGGCTATAAACCTTTGCAAAGGTTTAACCTTAATCGCATCATTCCAACCGAACTCGACACCTCATTCAGGCGGCAACTGGTGCATGGCTATGTACACGATCCGGGAGCTGCAATGTTGGGCGGGGTTTCAGGTCATGCCGGCCTATTCTCGAATGCCAACGATCTGGCCAGGCTTATGCAAATGTATTTGCAGAAAGGATTTTATGGAGGCCATCAGTACCTGCAAGCCGAAACAATAAATGAGTTCACCAAGCAGCAGTATCCACTGGATGAAAACCGCCGGGCCATTGGCTTCGACAAGCCTTATCCTGAATATGATTCTTTGGGACCATGTTGTGAGAGTGCTTCTTTAAAAAGCTTCGGCCACTCGGGATTTACAGGAACTTATACCTGGGCCGATCCTGAAAATGGCTTGCTATACGTGTTTTTATCCAACCGTGTTTACCCTGATGCCTCGAATATTAAATTACTCAAAATGGATCTCCGCACTGATTTACATCAATTAGTTTATGATATAATCAATAAAAAAACCGAAAATTACTTACCCGGTAACCAGGCAGGATTGTTAAAGTAATTCCCCTATTTTTGCGGGCAAATTATAACTTTCAAATATGAAATATCGCAGAAAATCAATACTACTCTGGATTTTATCTTTTTTACTCATGGCCGGAGCAGCCGTGTATCAGCGCATGACAGGCCCAACCCATCCAACTTATGGAAAAATTGAAATAGCAGGCCAAAAAATTAAATACAAACTGATAAGAACCTGGGAAGGTGAAACAGACGCTGAAATCAGGGTTAAAGTTACAGATGAAAATATTCAGGGAAAATACCGTTTCAAGCGTTACAAAAGTTTCGACGGATGGAGCGAAAGTGCAATGATACGCGATGGGGAAGAACTTGTTGCCTATCTTCCGGGGCAACCGGCAGCCGGAAAAGTAGAATATGAAGTTTTCCTTGGGATTGAGCAACAATTCATACAACTCGAAGATGAGCCTGCCATATTGCGATACAAAGGCAGGGTTCCGTTGGGGGTACTAATTCCTCATATCATCTTCATTTTCCTGGCCATGATGTTTTCTACCCGAACGGGTATCGAGGCTGCAATTAACGGCAGAAACCTTGTGAATTATGCAATGTGGACTGTAGTTTTGTTGGCTGTTGGCGGAATGACCCTGGGGCCTATCGTTCAAAAATACGCCTTTGATGCTTACTGGACCGGATGGCCAATTGGTCACGACTGGACTGATAATAAAACACTGGCAGCTTTTGTACTTTGGGTAGCGGCCTGGTTACAGGTTAGGAACAATCCAAACAAAAAAGCCTGGGTAATTGCAGCAGCCATTGGACTTTTGGCGGTTTACCTTATCCCACACAGTATGTTCGGGTCGGAAATTGACTATACGCAGCAAGGAGGATAGATGAGTGTTAATAGTTATTTGTTAATTGTTAATTGTTGTTAGTTAATTGTCCCGAAAAATAGAAAAATTTCATTTTTCGTAATTTTTCGAGGATGCACGAGCGTAGCTCGGCATTAATCGTGTAATTCGATATTCATTATTCATTATTCAATATCCTTGGTGTCCGGTTAAACTATAGATATTTCTCCCTATGCTACCAATGACAAGTTTTTGCAAGTGCCTGGCTCTCCAGAGATTTCTCACTGCAGTACCAATGACATGTTTTTTCAAGTGTCTGGTTCTCAATAGATTTCTCCCTACGGTCGAAATGACAAGATCGATGCTGGCAGAGGGGGGAGGGGAATCGGGCGCAAAGCTCCCGATTCCCCTCCCCCAAAATCAAGCCGTAGGCGGGGTCATTTCGACCAAAAAACGCAGCGAAGCAAGTTTTGCCGGGAGAAATCTATTTTATAATGTCATTACCTCATTATGCCCAAAATTTTGGGTGAAGCCTCGTAATGACAAGTTTCATGAAATGTTTTGTAATGGAGGGGTTTGGTGGGGGGGGTGGGGGCGCCCCCCCCCCCCCCCCACCACACCCCTCCCTCTGCACCACAACAAATTGTCATTCCGATCCGCCGGCTGGCGGAGAGGAATCCTATTCCAAATAATCCCGAATTCTATACTTTACCAGACACGATTGATTTAGTATTTAATATTTAATTGGTTCATTTATTCAATCAATCATTCATTCATTCAAACATTCAATAGTTTCAATTCCCGCAAGGGCGGGATGTCGCTTCGCTCCACATTCAATCATTCTTACGTTTCATTCATTCAATCATTCTTACATTTCAATCTTTCAATATGTCTTTAACTCTCATCATCATTATCGCAACCGGAATTGTTTCATTTATGGCTTTCCAGAATACTGAATTATTCGACAAGCTAAAGTTCAATGCTTATTACATTAAACGCGACAAACAGTGGTATCGTTTCTTTTCGTACGCACTACTTCACGCCGATTGGGGGCATTTGCTCATCAATATGTTTGTGCTGTGGTCGTTTGGCAGTATTGTCCAAACCTTTTTTAATACTGACTTTGGGGGGCTGGGCAACGCTTACTTTTTGGGGCTTTATGTTGGAGGGGTCTTATTTTCAGGCATTTTCGATTATTTCAAACAAAGGGATAACATCTATTATAATGCAGTGGGGGCTTCAGGCGCAGTAGCAGCCATAGTTTTTGCAAGTATCATTTTGTATCCCAACGGACGTATTTACCTGTTTTTAATTCCGATTGGAATTCCATCCTGGATTTTTGGAATTCTTTACCTTGCATACTCGGTCTATATGGGAAAACGCGGCCAGGATAACATCGGACACAATGCCCATTTCTGGGGTTCGGTGTTCGGAATAATTTACACTATTCTCATCAATCCCGAGTATTTGAATGGATTTTTAAGGCAGATGGGATTGTAGCAGGGTACTCTGGAAAAATACAGTTTTTCAATCACCCGGTCTAATAATCTTATTATTCACCCGGTGAATAACTAAAAAACATCTTGCCGATCTTTTGGCCTGGGGGCATAAGTTCAAGCTGGACTCACCGGGTGAATTTGGTGAAGGCTTCGGGAAACTTTGAACTGTTGAGCTTGGTGAATAAATTTTTCCAAACGAAAAAATTTACAGCAAATCACAAAATTCTTTCACACTCATATCAGCCTGACGAATAATTGCCCTGAGTGTTCCACGATCCAGTTGCTTATGATTGGGAACAATAAGCTGAGAAAAAGGATCATCACGGCGAAGAACAAGGTGGCTGCCGGTTTGACGCTTAAAATAAAAACCGGCCTTTTGGAGTGCTTTTACACACTCCTGCCCGGAAATATTTGGTAAGCCCATCATACCGCAAGCACTATGGTGTTAAACTTTTCCTCGGGCACAGGAAGATTATCTTCTTCAAGCGCTTCGATGTATATCTTAATGGCCTCTTTAATATTAGTAATAGCCAATTCTTTAGTCTCTCCCTGGCTGATGCAACCGGGAAGACTTAGGCATTCAGCAACCCAGAAGTTGTCCATACCGGGGTAAATAATTACTTCTCGCATGATAGTTTAATTTGTTTATTGCAAAAATATGCTTTTTCATTCACCCGGTGAATAACTCATAAGTATCTTGCTGATCTCCTGGTCTGAGTGCATGCGCTAAAGCTGCAATCAGTAGTTTCAGTCATTCCATTGTTTCAATCATTCAAAAGTTTCTCCGTAGGAGTCCTTCGGACAATCATTCAGTTCCCGCAGGGGCGGGATTTCCCCGAATGGTCGGGGCAGGCTGCTACGCTCAATCCCGCAGGGGCGGGATTTCCCCGAATGGTCGGGGCAGGCTGCTACGCTCAATCCCGCAAAGGCGAGGATGTCCCCAGTAAAAACGGGGCAGGCGCTTCGCTCCACATTCAATCATTCCATTGTTTCAATCAATCAGTTATCTTTGTGAAAATTCAGATCATGCAAAACTATAACTGGATACGTTTCGACTGGGCCATGAAACGCTTGCTGCGCAACAAGGCCAACTTTGCCATTTTAGAAGGTTTCCTTTCGGAACTGCTAAAGCGCGATGTTAAAATCATACGCATGCTCGAAAGCGAAGGCAATCCGGCGTACTACAACGATAAATACAATCGGGTGGATTTTTTGGCCAAAGATGAAACTGGCGAAATTTTTATTGTTGAGGTGCAAAACCAGAGCGAGATCGATTATTATTGCAGAATGACTTATGAAACCGTAAAAGAAATACCCCAGTTCCTTGACCTGGGCGAGCATTACCAGGACATCAAAAAAGTATATTCGGTAAATATCGTTTACTTCGACCTGGGGCAGGGCGAAGATTATGTATATCACGGCACTACCGAGTTTTATGGCATCCACAAAAACGACAAGCTGCTACTCTCCGAAAGCCAAAAAATTGAATACGACATGATGGAGCCGCGGGATATGTTTCCTGAATATTATGTATTAAAGGTAAATTCGTTTGATGATGTTGCCAAAGACACACTGGACGAATGGATTTATTACTTTAAAAACAGTGAAATCAAGGAGAGCTTCCAGGCCAAAGGATTGAAGATGGCCAAGGAACTTCTTCGTTACGAACAGTTGAGCGAAAACGAAAAAATTTCCTACAACAGGCATGTCGAAAATTTGAGGTACAAGGCAAGCATGGTCTGGTCGCTAAAAGCCGAGGAAGAAATACGGATTGCAGAACGGGCTGAAGAAAAGGGGATGAAAAAAGGCATAGCTTTGGTTGCAAAAAAAATGAAGAATTCGGGAGTGTCTGTTGGTGAAATTGCCAAATTAACAGGATTGACCAAAGATGATATTGAAAATTTGAAGTAAAAAATCAAACTATGCAAAACTATAACTGGGTACGTTTCGACTGGGCCATGAAGCGCTTGCTGCGCAACAAGGCCAATTTCTCGGTGTTGGAAGGATTTCTTTCGGAGTTGCTCCGGCACGAAATCAAAATCATCAAGTTACTCGAAAGCGAGTCCAACCAGGATTATGCCGATGATAAATACAGGAGAAAAAACAATTGGCTGTTAAATTACTTGCGACAGGAATGTCCATTGATGAAATCGCTACACTAACGGGATTAACAAACCAAGACATAGAAAGCCTCAAATAATACGGCAAATAAATAAACTAAAGTTTTACGAAAACAGAAAATAAGAAACAGAAAGAACAAAAGAAATTAAATATTAGCGTTTAGCTGAATTCTGTTGTTGAAACCGACCAAATTTCAAAAAGATAAACGGGATAGTAAGCATAACGCCACGCTACGGCGTGGTCGTTGCTTCTCTCGTTTATCGGGTTCTTGGTCGGACCTCAACAGCGGTGGGCAATCTGGCCACGCTTTTTTTTATGCATAAGCCCTGAGCAAAATTACCCACTCTTCATCTCAAACTACCATAATGAATATAATGCTGTCAGTAAAATGATACAAAATGTACAATATTTTACTACTATATATTTCCCGATAATTTATTGTAATCAATAATTTTACATCCAAAATTATGTACAAACAATTACTCAAAATCCACATTGGAAATGAAATCAAAAAAATCGCCGAAAAAAAAGGGATGTGTGCCATCGAACTGGGTAAACGCATCAACCGCAACCGGACAAATGTTTACGATATTTTCAAGCGCAATGCCATCGACACCCAGCTATTAATTATGATAAGCCAGGCATTGGAATACAATTTTTTTGAACACTATGTCCTCCGGCAGCCTAAAAAAACAACAAGTACAAGGCTAACATTTGAGATAGAAATCTCGCCCGATGAACTCGAAGGTTTTCATTTTTCCGAGAGTATTTGCCAGCGATGTTCGGTAAGGCAAAATCAAATTGGAGTGAAATTAAATAAAATTGATACATAACTCATTTAATAAAAAAACATGAAACAGACATTGATTTTCATTACTATTTTCTTGTTTATTGGTGGTTTATTACTCCAATCGGCATCATGTAGAAAAGGATGTAAAAATCCCAGGGCGGAAAATTACGACCCCAAAGCAAAGGATGATGATGGTTCTTGCATTATTAAAGGATGTACTAACCCAAGAGCAGAGAACTACGACTATGAAGCAAATCTTGAAGATGGTTCATGCGTTATCAAGGGCTGTACTGATCCAAGTGCTACAAATTATGATGATGCAGCAACACTTGACGATGGGACTTGTATTTATCCAACAGGAGCAGCGATGTTTTGGACAAACAATGATTACGGGGTTGGTAATATTAGTGTTTATGTAAATAATTCATACGAGGGACAAATTACGGGTTATTATTATTCACTTCCACTTTGCTTTTCGTATGGATGTGTAACCATCGAGCGTATTATCGAAACCTATTCATATTATGCGGTAGCAGAAGATGATACTTATTGGAGCGGTACAATTTCAATTGAACAAGGAGAGTGTTCTACAATGTTGCTTTATATTAGCAAAAGTGGAGAAGCTTTAACAGCAAGTGATACTAAAAAATCAGATGTTTTAGAAGTGCCAGAAGAATTCAAACTAAAATCATTAAACAAATGAGAAAACTAAACATTATTTTTATTGCCATGTTCCTGCTTGTATTTGGAACGGCATTACAGGCACAGCAAGGTGCATCAGCTACGGGGGGCAGTAGTTCAGGTAGCGGGGGTGCGGTGAGTTACACCGTGGGGCAGGTAGTATATAAATCTAGCACCAGCAATACCGGAACGGTTACACAAGGGGTGCAACAACCTTTTGAGATTTTTTCGTTCGGAATTGAAGAAGCCGGTGGCATTAGCCTCCACTGCTCAACTTACCCGAACCCGGCAACTGATTTTGTTGTGTTAAAGGTTGAAGAGTACAATTCGGAAAAATTAACTTATCAACTTCACGACATGAACGGAAAGCTATTAGAAAACAATAAAGTAGAAACCATCGAAACTTCTATTTCGATGGAAAACCTCACACCTGCAATCTATTTTCTAAAGGTTTTCGACAAGCAAAAACTAATTAAAACTTTCAAAATCATCAAAAACTAAATCCTATGAAAAAAATATTTACACTATTGACAGTATTAGCTATTACTGCATGTGTTTACGCTCAGGCACCTCAAAAAATGAGCTATCAGTCTGTTATCAGGAATAGCAATAACAGCCTTGTGAGCAACACCAATGTAGGGATACAGATAAGTGTGCTGCATGGCAGTGCAAGCGGACAAGCAGTTTATGTTGAAAGGCATTTTGCTTTAAGCAATGGCAACGGGCTGGTAAGCCTTGAAATTGGCGGAGGCACCATAGTATCCGGAACCTTTGCATTGATTGACTGGGCAAACGGGCCTTACTTTATAAAAACAGAAACCGATTTAAATGGAGGTGCAAACTACACCATATCGGCAACCAACCAATTGCTTAGTGTACCTTATGCTTTTAATTGTTTAAATACCATACCGGCAGGTAGCGTAATTATGTACTCAGGTGCATGGGATTTCGACGGAACAGGCTTAGGTATTGGTTCTCTTGCAGGATGGGCCTTGTGCAATGGCGGTAATGGTGCCCCTGATCTAAGCAATACTTTTGTAATGAGTACAACAGATCCCACTGGCCCGGGCCAAACCGGGGGAGCTAACTCTTACACGCTTTCAACAAGTCAATTGCCACCTCACTTGCATTCCTTCACCACTTCAAGTTCCGGGTCGCACTCACACAACATTACTGTTAATAGTGGTGGGTCGCATTACCACACAACATATGGTGATGCCTGGGGAACATGGCATGCAACAAATTCAGATTACGGGCTTGATGTATTCGAAAATAGTCCACAAACGCGATATTTTCCTGCTAATGCAACATCACCAGGTAACTCAACTACAAGTACCGAAGGTTCTCATTCACACGCGGCATATTCAAACAGCACCGGATCGCACACGCACACAGGGACTACTGAAGCCTCAGGCTCGGGAAGTAGTATTGATAATCGCCCGGCATTTGTTAAACTCGCCTACATTATGAAACTTTAAGCTGGGGCAATGTGAAATCCTGAAATGGATAATTCGTGAAAAATCAAAATTGTAAACCCTCAAATAGAAAATCTAATTATTATGAAAACAAGAAAAATACTAAGCATATTTCTAACAACAATCGTGTTTGTAATGGTAAATTCGGTTTTCGTGCAGGCTCAAAATTTAAACAGAATTTCCCATCTAATCAAGGAAAAACATACTGAGCATAAAAATGTTTTAATACCACAGGAATTTCGACAACAAAATCTGCCAGGTGATGAAATGCAAATTATAGAAGAAATGCTTCCCGAAAGTCCAAAAGATGATTTGATCTACTTAACCGATAGTGCTATTTGGTACACAACTACCGGTATAATATGCAAAAGTAACTACACCCGTGATGATGAAGGAAGAGTGCTGGAAAATCTTAGAGAGGAATGGTATAATGATGTCTTGGAAAATTGTTCAAAACGCTTATACACATACGATGGAAACGGGAATATGCTGACAGTAATATCCCAATATTGGGTAAACGGTACATGGAAAAATTTCACAAAAAGTAGCCGCACTTACGATGATAATGGTGACTGCTTGATTGTGTTGAGTCAGTATTGGTCGGAAACAACAGGTACTTGGGAAAATTCCCATCAATGTATTGGCACCTTTGATAATAGCCGGAACCTGTTATCTAAAACTGACCAACATTGGGAAGATAGTACCTGGCAAAATGAGTTAAATTACAATTATAGTTACGATGACAACAACAATAAGCTATCAGAAATTTGGCAGTTTTGGTCTATCATAAATAATGCATGGGAAAATAATATAAAACGTTCCTACACATACGACAACAATGGAAATATGTTGACGTATCTACCACAATATTGGGAAAATGACGCATGGGTGCATGATTACAAAAATACCTACACTTATGATGCATACGACAATCTATTGACCCGAATTGGGCAGGCTTGGGAAAACGATGTGTGGGTAAATTCCGGGAAAACAAGCTACAACTACGATGCAAACAATAATTGTCTATTGGAATTGCATCAGCATTGGGAAAACAATGTATGGGTAAATTCATTCAAAAATAGTTACACCTACGATGGCAACAGCAATTTGTTATCGGATATTTTTCGGCAATGGGAAAACGGCAACTGGATGAATGAAAGTAAATATAGTTACACTTATGATAACAATAGCAATCAACTTTCATACACTCGACAGAATTGGGAAAACGGTGTTTGGGTGAATGACAATAAATCCAGCAACACGTACGATGGAAATAGTAATTTATTAACACATATTTATCAGTATTGGAATGTAGATGCAGGTATCTGGTTGAATTATGACAAAAGAGAATATGTGTACAACTATACTGAAAAAAGTATAGTGGCTATGTATTTTTTATGGGATAATGGTTGGGTGGAAGCCGATGGGGATTTACCAATTGAAATATTCGGCACTAATTTATATTATTTCAGTGAAAATGATTGCTATAAAGCTGAATTGTACTATTCCACCTATACCGTTACAGGAATAGAGGGTGCTATGAAAACGGAAAAGGATCAAACACCTTGCTACCCCAATCCGGCCAAAGGTATCGTAACAATAAACAACCCGTTTGAAAATAATACAAACTTACAGGTATTTAACATGGCCGGGAGACTCGTAAAAGAAACCAACATCAGCAGTGGTGAAAACCAGATATCTGTTGACAACCTCCCACAAGGGATTTACCTATTTGTAATTCAATCGGGGAATGACATCATTCAAAATAAAGTAGCAGTGTATTAAAATCTAAGCAAATAAAATTATTATGAAAGCATTAATCTCGATTACGATTTTTTTATCATTTCTTTTTGCCGCTAATACTTATGCCCAAAAAGGGGATCTCGTGCTAAGCTTTAGCGCTAAAGATGCAACTACCAACAATCCGATCCCACTGGAAAGCGTGTGCATTAAAAACCTGACAAAAGATTGCGATACAACAATCTTTGGCGAAGCACCATTTTTGTATATATTTTGGCCATCCGGTATTTATGAAAGCACATTGTCCGACAATGCCACTTTTGAACTGGAACCAAATTTTCCAAATCCTTTTTCGGGGACAACAATGGTTAAAATTCATCTGAAAAACAGGGAAAAACTGAAAATAGCCTTACTTGGTGCTAATGGCTCAATTGTTACTGAATTGGAAAAGGATTTGAGTTATGGCACACATCTTTTTGAAATTGTAACAGGTAACGACAAGCTATACCTAATGTCGGTAAGTAACGGCAATACAACAAAAACTTCCAAACTGCTTTGCACAAACGCAGGTGATGTTAGTACCCCTGTCATAAAATATGCAGGGATTGAAAATAGTGATGGATTTAAATCACAAGAAGAAATCACCGCTTTTGCTTTCCAGCCCGGCGATATGCTGCAATACACGGTTCATGCCTCCGGATATTACGAATATACAAGCTTTGATAACCCAGCCGAAAATCAGAATTACACCTTTGATCTGCAAGCACAAAATATTGCCAACTTACCAACGGTAACCACAGCAAGTGTATCTGAAATAGCAAGCACCTCAGCAACCTGTGGTGGCAATGTTACCGATCAAGGTGGTGCAGAAGTTACCGCCCGAGGCGTTTGCTGGAGTACGTCCCAAAACCCAAGCATTGCTAATGATCATTCGGAGGATGGTAGTGGCTTAGGTGCTTTTTCCAGCAATATTTCTAACCTTACTATAAACACAAATTATTACGTGAGGGCTTACGCTACTAATTCTTTCGGTACATCGTATGGGGCACAATTGAGTTTTCTCACAATGGAACCCGGAAACATATACACCGAAATCCATGAAAATTTTGATGAAATTATTCATAATGTAAATATTGAGTTGGCCGATTGGAAAAATATAGCCTTTTCCGGTACACGAAAATGGCACGGCATAATTTCTTCATCCAATAAATACGCCCAGGCCACAGCCTACAATTCGAGTGACATTGAAAACACAATGTGGCTGATAACACCAATGATCGATTTTGATGCAAACGAAAATGCAATCCTTTCATTTAAGTCGGCACATGAAAACTGGACACACGAATGCACCACGGTATGGCTTGTTCAGAATCTCATTGGCAATGAGATTAACAATGCCACCAAAACCCCCATTTCGTGTACATTGGCCGATGAAAACACCCCTGATAACCAATGGGTATATACCGGCACGGTGGATCTCTCAAATTATTCCGGCATCTGTAGAATAGGCTTTAAGTATTATGGAAGTCAAGCCACCGGGCAAACAACAATATTCAGAATCGACGATGTGGAAATATCCCCTTCTACTTGCGGCCAGCCATTTGTGGATGAACGGGATGGAAACACTTACAATACAGTGCTAATAGGGGATCAATGCTGGATGAAGGAAAATCTGGCTTATTTGCCAAGTGTAAGCCCATCATCAGAATATTCATATACCGAACCTTATTATTATGTGTACGACTATCAGGGAACTTCTACAACATCAGCAAAAAATACAATTAATTATTCAACTTATGGTGTTTTGTACAATTGGCCAGCATCACTAATTACATGTCCTGAGGGATGGCATTTACCATCCGACCCTGAATGGACAAGCATGATTGATTACTTAGGAGGATTGGAAATTGCAGGGGGGAAGTTGAAAGAAACCGGCACAAGTCATTGGACCTATCCAAATACAGGGGCAAGCAATAGTAGTGGTTTTTCTGGTCTTCCCGGTGGTTACCGTCACAATGCAGGGATATTTTGCGGACTAGGTGGTGTTGGGATGTGGTGGTCTTCGACTGAGGGTTCTGCCTCGTGGAACAGCTATCACTTTTTTATAAACCACGATTATTCAAAAGTAATAAGGGTCGATGCTATGAGATTTCTCGGTAATTCCGTTCGGTGCATAAGGACTGATTCGCCACCAAGTAACCAACCACCCGCCATTCCATCCAACCCCAACCCACCCAGCAATGCAACCAACCAGCAGGTTGACATCACATTAACCTGGTTTTGTTCAGATCCTGAAAACGATCCCTTAAGTTATGATCTTTATCTTGGAACAAATAACCCTCCTCCACTAATTCAAAGTGGCATTTCAAACACAAGCTATGCTTTAAACCAGCTTCAGCTATCAACAACATATTACTGGAAAATTGTAGCACGTGATGACCACGAAAACATAACTGAAGGGTCAGTGTGGAGTTTTACTACCAGCTCAACCTGGCAATGTGGAATCCCGTTCGTTGATACGCGTGACGGACAAGAATACAATACTGTCCAGATTGGAACTCAATGCTGGATGGCGGAAAACCTGAATATTGGAACTCGTATTAATATTTCTAATGATCAAACAAACAATGGTACTATCGAAAAATATTGCTATGATAACACAGAAAACAACTGCGATATTTATGGTGGCCTATATCAGTGGCAGGAGATGATGCATTATTCTACCACGCCCGGAACACAAGGTATCTGTCCGTCCGGATGGCATTTGCCTACAGATGAGGAATGGTGTACCTTGGAACAGGAAATTGATCCTACCATAGATTGTTACGAGCCTATGCTTAGGGGGACAGATGGTGGTGGTAAAATGAAAGAAGCCGGCACTATGCATTGGAACACACCGAATACCGGTGCCACCAATAGTAGTGGGTTTTCTGCTTTAGCTGGTGGGGGATACAATGCCAATGATGGGGTGTTTACCAGTCTCGGAAACTATTGTTTCTTGTGGTCATCTTACCGATCTTCTGAAACAATTGCCTGGATGAGGTATCTAAGTAATGAGTCAGCTTTGGCTGGCAGGTATGTAATTGATATTTATAATGGTTATTCAGTACGGTGCGTCAAAGGATCATCTTTAAGCTTTAATGATATTACTATTGATGATATTATTAATTATGGATTAAGCTCCGAAGATATTAATGGCAGCAACAATTCAAGCAATCAATTATTGCAAGGAGCCATCATTTTGTATAAAACAAATGAAGGAAGGTATGGGAAATTTATTGTACAGCAATATGGAATGAGCCTAACCATTAAATGGGTTACATACAATAATAATGGAAGCATATTTTCGAATGGAGAGAATCTGACTATTAGTGCATCCTGGACATGTGATTTAGACATTGGTGTTCAAGGTGGAAACGAAGAAGATTTTTGGTGGAATCACATTAATTCGGTTGAAAGGTATTTAACCCCCATGAATGGAGCATTATTTGGAATCTACAATTGATAATCTTGAAGCTATATCCACTATTCTTACAAAAGTAACATGATCGAGTAAATTTTAAAATCATTAATTATCATGACTATGAAATCAATAAATCTAACACCTACCATTGTGGTAGCCCTATTTTTTACCATTTGCATCTCAACATTTGGGCAAGCTGAAAGTGAAAGAGAAGGAAAAGAAACACATAATGAGCTTGAATATGAAATCATGCCACATGAATTTCAGAAGCATGCATTGCCACATCAACTACATCGGCAAAACCTGCCTGTTGTTGAAAGACAAATACTGGCTGACATGCCAGCCAAAAAACAAACCGAAGACCTTATCCATGTTTGCGATAGTTCCTTTAGCTACTCCACCACCGGCGAACAAACCAAAACCACCTATACCCGTGATGCAGAAGGAAAACTTATTGTATGGAAACAGCAAAATTGGGAGAATGGAGGATGGGTGAATTTGTGGCAGTTTATGTGCACCTTTGACAATAATGGAAACAGGGTGGCTATCATTGATCAGCAATGGGAATATGGTGAGTGGGTTAATGTGTACTCCAGTAGCTACACCTATGATTTAAATGGGAAAACATTATCAAGCCTATACCAAAATTGGGAATACGGAACATGGGTAAATTCGAGTAAATGGGAGTATGTTTACGATGGACAGGGCAATCAAATATCTCGTATCCAATATTACTGGCAAAACGGCACATGGGTTTTTAACACTAAACACAGCTACACCTACGATGCTTCAGGGAATAGTCTTTCATTCTTGCGTCAGTCATGGAATTCCGGGATTGGAAGTTGGGAGAATAACTATAAATACAGCAACACCTATGATGCTTCCGGAAACAGGCTTTCGCAGCTTTCACAGTATTGGGATACAGGAACCAGTACTTGGATTAATAATTTAAAAAGTAACTACACTTACGATGCATCATGGAACATGCTTTCGGAGCTTTACCAGGATTGGGATACTGGATATGCAACCTGGGTGAATGACTGGAAATACAGCTACACCTACGATGTTTCCGGCAACTGGCTATCTAAACTTAAACAGGACTGGGATAGCAGTACCAGTTCGTGGATAAATTTTTCAAAAACAGATTATCAATATGATTATGCTTCAAAAAAAATAATTGGAATTTATTACGAATGGTCAGGTGGTTGGATGCCTGATGATGCTTATATCAGAATTTATCTTTTTGATAACTACTTAAGCTCAGGGAGCAGTTGTTACAAAGTTGAGGCTTACTATTCATCCTTTCTTTCTGCAATCGGCGACGAGGCAAACCCGCTAGGTGGAAACATTACCTTTTGTAGCCCCAATCCTGCAACTACTTTGGTTAGTGTTAGTAATCCTTTTGATACGGAAGCAAGCCTGAAAGTTTACAATATTGCCGGGAAACTGGTAAAAGAAATCTCGCTCAATACTGGGGAGAATCAGCTTTCAATTCAAAATCTCCCACAGGGCTTGTATCTTTTTGTAATCCAATCAGGGAATACTTTTGTTCAAAACAAGGTAGCTGTTTATTAAAATATAGATAAAAATAATCAAAACATTCAAAATCATCAAAAACTAAATCCTATGAAAAGAATAATTACAATTTTAGCAGTATTGGCTATTACGGTAAGTGTTTACGCTCAGGCACCTCAAAAAATGAGCTATCAGTCTGTTATCAGGAACAGCAACGACGCTCTTGTGAGCAATGCCAATGTAGGGGTACAGATAAGTGTGCTGCATGGCAGTGCAAGCGGACTAGCAGTTTATGTAGAAAGACATTTTGCTTTAAGCAATGGCAACGGGCTGGTAAGCCTTGAAATTGGCGGAGGCACTATAGTATCCGGAACCTTTGCATTGATTGACTGGGCAAACGGGCCTTATTTTATAAAAACAGAAACCGATTTAAATGGTGGTGCAAACTACACCATTACTGTGACTAACCAGTTGTTGAGTGTACCCTATGCATTGCACTCAAAAACTGCAGAAACTGTTTCGGGAACAATTACTGAAACCGATCCAATTTTTGCTGCAAGCCCTTCATTTGGTATTACAAATAGCAATACTTCCAATTGGAACACTGCTTATGGTTGGGGGAATCATGCAAATGCCGGATACTTAACAAACTTTTCAGAAGCAGACCCCAGTTGGAATGGTGCAGCAAATCAAACCGATGATATAGGTAGGCTTGGAAATGTGGGAATTGGAACATTGTCCCCATCCAAAAAGCTTGATGTTGATGGACAAATCCGCATAAGAGGCGGTAATCCGGGTGAAGGCAAAATTTTAACATCAGATGTTGTTGGCAACGCATCATGGCAAACACCCTTGCAACCTATTGCATATGGCTTTGTTTCATCTAACGGTACACTAGAATCTGGCACATCCAATATTGCTGTTGTCTCTTATAATTCTTCCTATGATCGTTACGAAATCACTGTTTCAGGGATTTCTTATTATTATTTCAGCTTTATTACCATTGTCACTCCTTCAGATTCTGATGTAAGAAGTTTCAGTACTAGCAGTGTAGGAGGTAAACTTTTGGTATATCTAAATAATAGTAACGGTAATTCAATACAAGCTCACTTTCAATTTGTAATGTTTAAACCTTAGCACGCTTATACTTTAAATACAAATCTTTTGCCAACACATAATGCCAACCAACATTCGTAATCTCCCACAGGGGATTTATCTTTTTGTGATCCAATCAGGAAATTCAGTAATCCAAAATAAAGTAGCAGTTTATTAACTCAAATCATTAAAAACTCAAAGTTATGAAAAAAATCAATTTGTTCCTTCTCACGATACTTCTGGCATCTGTTGTTGCAATCGCATATGTAGGATGCAAGAAAGATGACGGTTCATCAGGTGAAAATACATCCACTACCACTTTAACCATAAAGGTGATGGATAAGCAATCCAGCCCACTGGGCAATGTTTCGGTAACTTGTTACAATCAAATTGGAACCACCTCTGGCGATGGTTTGTTAACCTTATCCGGAATTTCAGTGCCCGCTTCCGATCAAGAGCGGATAATTATTTCGCTCGAAAAAGAGGGCTACTTTAAAGCTTTTGTTGGTACAAAACCAAACCTTGCCAGTGAAACTTATTTTGAAGCTGTGCTGACCGAGGGTGAAATGGTGGGAACCATTAACAACAATTCGGGGGGCAATGTTTCAAACAATAGCGGCACTATCTATATGAACTTCCCACCCAACAGCCTGGCTTATCCCGATGGTACGCCCTATTCGGGCAATGCCAATATTTACACAGCCTACTACTCGCCCGATGAAGATAATTTTGCCCTGTCGATGCCCGGTGGCCCCGATTTGGCCTCAATCAACAGTAATGGAGTCGAAGGATCGATGATATCTTTTGGTGCACTTTCGGTAGAAACCAAAACCCCGGATATGAAATCGCTCCAGCTTACCGGACTAAAATCTTCGAGTGTTTTGGTGAACAGCCAAATTGCAAACACCATGCTAACCGAAGCTCCTGCCACCATTCCCATTTGGCGCTTAAACGAAGAAACTGCAATTTGGGAAGAGATTGGAACAGGTGTAAAACAAGGGAACCGCTACGAATATGAAGTGGATCATTTTAGTGCTATAAATTGTGATGATTTTTTCAGTTTCGATGGGGCCTTAACCCTTATTGAAGGTGATGTTTGTGATGACAGCCTCAACCCTTTGCCATTTGCACGTGTTGATGTTGATCAGCGGGTTGCGTTTGCAAATGATAAGGGGCACTTCTCTCTCTACCTGCCCTCTGAACGTGTATATACTTTTGAATCGGAATATTGCACCAAAACAGCGGGGTCATTTGTTGTTGGCGAAAACAACTATGTGGATTTATGCTGCGAAGGAGGTGAAACCCAAGGATATTTCAAAATATCTGTCGATGGAATATATCAGGGCCAGGTAATGAATGATGAATTTGAATTAACCTTTGGATACTTTTTATCAGATACTGTAATTCAGGGTAATACCTATAATTCGCTGGTGTTGGCAGCCGGGGGTGCTGATCAATATTGGAACTTGATTTTCACTTTCGTTGATCTTAATTCAGGAATAGGAACATTTAACGGAACAGGAACTTACTCTTTAGCATATCCGGGTTATGATGCCTTTTTTATGGGTTTCTTTTTTCCTAACCTTGATCCTGACGAATACGAAGGTTTTGGATGCAATAGTGGATTTATAAACATAACTGAATATGTAGAAGGCGATAGATTGGCAGGGAATTTTTCGATGGTTTGTACGCTCGATCAGGATGATTGTAATATTGATGGCGAATTTGAGATGTATGAAGAATTGGGACTAAAATCGCAGGAGATGATTAAAAATAAACATATCGGCCTCAAAACCTTTATGGAAACCCGGCATAAATAATCACTTGCATAAAGAAAGGTTTGGATACAACTCCAATCACGTTTCTAAATAACCAAATAAATAATAGTTCAAAACTTGGCCATTGGTCTTTTCTAATTTTACCATAACCATCCGCTCATCTTGAGTTGGGTGGGGTTTTTTATTCTTGTTTTAGGGTTGCAATCCCCTGCGGGGCTGTAAACCCAAAGCCAATAAGGGTTCGCAGCCCTAACCGAAGGGAAGGGATCGCAACCCTGGCATTAAGAAAAAGTACAACGCCAGAAATCATAGCCGGCATATTTATCTTTTGAGAGTTGTGTTGGGTTTTTGGGTTTTTTTTCCTGGTTAAGCATACCTAATTCCAGTTTTACAGCTACTGAATCGGGCAATTTGCGTAGCTATTTTTGAACCGGTATAGTAATAAATACAGTGTATTCAGATATTCCGCTTATTCCTTTGGTCAATGGCTTCCCTCAGTGGCATTTTATCTTCATTTTTTTAATATTAAAAAAATACGGTTTTTCATCCACCCTGTGAATAGCTTAAAAACATCGTGCTGACCTTTTAGCTTGTTTGCACACGTTCAAGCCAAATTCACCGGGTGAATTTCTCTCCCTGTCCCTCCCTTTTCTCCATTCGCTTCGTTCGCTTAGTTCGCTTCGTTCTCTCCGTTCGCTTCATTCGCTTCGTTCTCTCCAGCCGCTCCGTTCGCTCTAGTCGCTTCATTCGCTTCGTTCTCTCAAGTCGCTTCGGTCGCTCAAGTCGCTTAGTTCGCTTAGTTCTCTCCAGTCGCTTCGTTCGCTTAGTTCTCTACTCCATCTCCTTCAACTTCTCATTAATCCCCTTCACATCCTTTTTTATCTCGCGGATGCTTTCCACGATCTCGTTCTCGGGGGTGCGGCCTTCGGGCATTTCGGAACTGATGAAGTTGGTGAACTTCCAAACTTCCTTGATTTCACTTACGTGTATGCTAAAAGGCACATAGATTGGGTTGAGCGAATGTAAACGTAAAAAGCCATTTTCTTCGATCTGATTTTCCACGATTTTAAAAATAATTCCTTCGTTCAGTGTCAGCACAATGCAGGCTTCGCCGTTACGGATAAACTCCCAATTTTGAATAAACTCGCCCGTTACATACGATCCGTGTGGAATGGGGAGCATCGAATCGCCATTGATCTGGAAGGTACGGTATTTTTTTTCTTTGGATAAAAAGGGCAGCTTGAAAGTAGGCAGGATGCGGATAAACTCCGGATCGGCAAAACCGTTGGTATAGCCGGCCTTCGCTTTTTCGGCTACCAGCTCAATATTCTCCTCATTGTTGTTGTCAACCGTGGTGGCCAACACTCTGAGATTACTGCCCCTGATATACACATCATACCCTTTTTCCAACTGCGAAAGCTGGCTTTCGGTGAGTATGGAAAGGTCAACCTTGATGAGTGTGTCGATGGCAATGCCAAAATATTCCGAGAAATTTATCAAGGCATCCACGCCCGGCCGGGCAATGCGGTTTTCGTAATTGTTGTAAGTCGAACGCTTAATGTTGAGCGAGCTTGCCACATCGTCCTGTGTGCGGCCTTTGCGCTTGCGCAATAATCTGATGTTTGTACTGAAGTGCATGATGATAGAGGTTTGAGGTTAGATGGTAGAGGTTGGAGGATAGAGAGTAGAAGTTAGATGTTAGAGGGTAGAAGTTAGAGGTTGGAGGGTAGAAGTTAGAGGTTGGAGTGGAGATTTGGGAATGATCCATATCCCTTGCCAAATAAACTTTATTCGGCGAAAGCCTTCTTATTCCGGCAATCTCAAATATCATCAAAATTTTATCCCTCATTTTTATTAACAATTATTTGTGCAAAACTTAAATATGCCTATTTTGTAAACTAATTAATGTCTATTTAATGGTCAAAAGTAAAAATTATATTTTAAAAAACAAGAAAAAAATTCAGTCTTCAGTTATGAGCCTCCAGTAGGCAGTTCTCAGTAGGCAGTTCTCAGTAGGCAGTTCTCAGTGGGCAGTTCTCAGTAGGCAGTTCTCAGTAGGCAGTTCTCAGTAGGCAGTTCTCAGTAGGCAGTTCTCAGTAGGCAGTTCTCAGTGGGCAGTTCTCAGTGGGCAGTTCTCAGTAGGCAGTTCTCAGTAGGCAGTTCTCAGTAGGCAGTTCTCAGTAGGCAGTTCTCAGTAGGCAGTTCTCAGTAGGCAGTTCTCAGTAGGCAGTTCTCAGTAGGCAGTTCTCAGTGGGCAGTTCTCAGTAGGCAGTTCTCAGTAGGCAGTTCTCAGTAGGCAGTTCTCAGTAGGCAGTCTTCAGTAGGCAGTTCTCAGTAGGCAGTCCCCAGTGGGCAGTTCTCAGTAGGCAGTTCTCAGTAGGCAGTTCTCAGTAGGCAGTTCTCAGTAGGCAGTCCCCAGTGGGCAGTCCCCAGTGGGCAGTTCTCAGTAGGCAGTCCCCAGTAGGCAATGGGCAGCTTATCAAAAACAAATGACTATAAGCCCCACGCACCCCTGACCCCTAAAGGGGTAGGCCAGCCTCCCTTTAGGGAATTAAAGGGTTGCGGGGGCAATTGCCGAATAACGATTAACAATTAACGAATTTCCCCATGCCCAACCGCACCATAGTACACCTCGACCTCGACACTTTCTTCGTGTCGGTAGAACGGCTGATGAACTCAAAGCTGATAGGGAAGCCTGTGCTTATCGGCGGCACTTCCGACCGTGGCGTGGTGGCCAGTTGTAGCTACGAAGCCCGCCGCTTTGGCGTGAGCTCGGCAATGCCCATGAGGATGGCACTCAACCTGTGCAACGATGCCATTGTGGTGCGGGGCGACATGGAAGAGTACAGCAAGTATTCACGCATGGTTACCGAAATCATCGCCGAAAAAGCCCCTGTTTACGAAAAAGCCTCCATCGATGAACACTACCTCGACATCACCGGGATGGATCGCTTTTTTGGTTCGGTAAAATGGACGCACGAACTACGGGAGCGCATCATCAAAGAAAGCGGACTACCTATTTCGCTGGGGCTTTCGGTAAACAAAACCGTATCGAAGATTGCCACCGGCGAGGCCAAGCCCAACGGGGAGATACAGGTAGAACAAGCCCGCGTGAAACCTTTCCTGGCACCACTGTCCATCCGAAAAATCCCTATGATCGGGATAAAAACTTACCAGTTGCTGCGCTCGATGGGTGTGATCGACATCCAAACGCTGAGCATGATCCCGCCCGAAATGATGGAAAAACTCATGGGCAAAAACGGGCACGACATCTGGAAAAAAGCCAATGGCATCGACAGCACACCGGTGGTACCCTACTCAGAACAGAAATCCATCAGCACCGAAAGTACTTTTGAGCAGGACACCATCGATGTGGCGCGACTGCGCGAAATACTCAGCTCGATGGTGGAAAAAATCTCTTTTCAGTTGCGAAAAAAAGGTAAACTCACCGGCTGCATAAGCGTGAAAATCCGCTACTCTAACTTCGACACACACACCCTGCAAAAAACCATCTCCTACACTTCGTTCGACCATGTGCTGACAACAATTGCGCTGGAACTTTTTGGCCGACTTTACCAGCGGCGCATGCTTATCCGCTTGATTGGCGTGCGGTTTAGCCATTTGGTAAACGGAGTACAACAACTCAACATGTTTGAGGATACCCCCGAGATGGTGAGCCTTTACCAGACGCTGGACCACATCAGGAAACGCTATGGATCTAAAGCCGTGCGCAAGGCCATCTCAATGTTTCCGAGAGAGGATGGGAAAAATAGCACAAATTCAAATCCCAAAAAATTGCTTTACCGAGAATTGAGCGATGCCGATGAAACGGATTGATGTTACCAATCCGGATTTTAACTTTATGGAGTTGAAATTTATTAAGTGAAAACCATAAATTAAAAACTCCTAACTTAACGTAAATAAATTGTCGTGAATAATGCATCTTAGTGAACCTTTGTGCTCTCAGTGCCTTAGTGGTAACCTTCAAAAAATCAACACTTAGACACTTAGGACACTCAGAGCCACTAAGTAAAAAAATTGAATTTGCGACACGCTAAATTACGACAAAAAAGTTGTAACTAATTGATTTGTAAATTATAGGTCAGGGGTTCTGAAATTGAAAGGATACCGCCAAGGCTTACACTATCAAAAGAAAAAGGCTTTAACATTCTTTGCTAAAGCCTTGATTTAGTTTGAGCGGTAAATGAGGCTCGAACTCACGACCCTCAGCTTGGGATCCGCCGGCTGGCGGACTACCAACTGAGCTATGGGTGATTCAAAACTTCTTCCCAAATAAATCTTCTGCCTTGGGCAGTTTTTAATTGTCTTTCTCTTTTCAAAGCCATGCATTTGCTTTCAAAGGTTTCGGTATAAATTATTTCCCACGGCTGATATCTTTTTGTCCATCCTTTGTTTTGAGGATGATTATGCGACTGCAATCTCCTGTAAGGATCGGCAGAATAACCGATATAAATTTTATCAGATGATTGTGAATGTAAAATGTAAACGTAATACTGATTTGCTGCTGCAATATCCTCTTGCATTTTGGTATGAATAATAAAGGGGCTAAGTCTTTCCTTAAACCCCCTTGCAGTTTGAGCGGTAAATGAGGCTCGAACTCACGACCCTCAGCTTGGGATCCGCCGGCTGGCGGACTACCAACTGAGCTATGGGTGATTCAAAACTTCTTCCCAAATAAATCTTCTGCCTTGGGCAGTT
>Ga0307990_1000018_pt1 | contig 141162 bp, 107 predicted proteins | sample EllFjometagen129_FD_203168 | JGI IMG/M metagenome (GOLD analysis project Ga0307990, IMG submission 203168) | Marine microbial communities from Ellis Fjord, Antarctic Ocean - #129 | ecosystem: Environmental > Aquatic > Marine > Unclassified | place: Southern Ocean | collected 2014-10-08 | reverse complement strand
TATTAATATTATCTCTCACTCACCACACTTCTATCTCTTGTTTTTTCTGTAATGATCTATTAAAAAATACCTCATTCGTTTGAGGTTCGGCAAATTTGAAATCTACCCCTTTTATGTCAAATTCTTTTGTCGGTTTTTTAGGATTATTTTTCGTAAAGATGACAAACAGTAATCTTAACTTCACCTATATAATAAAATAGCAATTTAAAATAAATTACAATATTTTTTGATTATTCAAATAAGGTTGTAAAACCTCTGGAATATTGATACTCCCATCCTTATTTTGATAAGTCTCTACGAGTGCAATAAAAATTCTGGGAGTTGCTAATCCAGAACCATTTAACGTATGCATAAATTCTACTTTCCCATTGTCATTTCTAAAACGAATAGAAGCTCGACGTGCTTGAAAATCTTCAAAATTACTTACAGAAGATACTTCCAGATATTTTTCTACTGCAGGAGCCCAAACTTCAAGATCATAAGTCTTAGCAGATGCAAAGCTAAGATCTCCTGTAGCAAGTTTGACTACTCTATAATGCAATCCTAATGCTATTAATATATCTTCAGCGTCTTTTACCATTTCTTCCAAAACTGTATATGAATTCTCAGGCTTAACAAACCTAACCATTTCAACTTTATTAAATTGATGAACACGTTGAAGCCCCTTAGTCTCTTTTCCATAAGAACCGGCTTCTCTTCTAAAACATGGACTATAAGAAATAAACTTTTGCGGAAGTTTATCATAAGATAGTATTTCTCCAGAATAGAAATTTGTAACAGATACTTCTGCCGTTGGGACAAGAAAAAGATCGTCTTCAGTAACGTGATACATATCATCTTCTAATTTAGGAAGTTGACCAGTTCCTGTCATCGTCTGTCTATTTACAAGGATTGGCAAACTAACTTCTTTATAATTATGTTTTTGAATATGAAAATCCAGCATAAAGTTGATAAGTGCACGCTCCAGTTGAGCTCCTTTACCAATGTATCCTACGAAACCACTTCCTGAAAGTTTTGTTGCACGTTTAATATCTAATAATTTGTTTTTACTAATAAGATCAAGGTGACCTACTGGTGTAAAGTCAAATTGTTTTTTCTCACCCCATTCTCGCACAAATTCATTTTGAGATTCATCACCAATTGGTATATCTTTATATGGAATATTAGGAATGCATAGAAGTTCCCTTTCTAATTCTTCATTAATCCCGGATAATTCTGTTGAGATACCCTTAATTTTATTAGAGATCATTTTCATTTTAGCAACAATCTCTGTAGTATTTTTTTGTTCTTTTTTAAGTTCTGGAATTTGTTTTGAGACAGTATTCTGCTCAGCTCGCATTTTATCAAAAGTAAATTGAAGTTCACGCTTTTTTTTATCCAGATCTAAGATCTTCTTTAAATCAGATTTCTCATTTTTGTTACGAATAGCTTTTTCAACTAATTCGGTATTTTCACGAATAAATTTCATATCCAACATAGTTTCTTACCTCTAAAAATATAGTCCACAGCATTAAACACCGTGGGCTTAAATTAATATCTTTATTATTTTATAATTCCACGGCTATTTCAATCATTTTGGAAAATTTGGATACATCAAGTGATGCACCACCAATTAATCCGCCATCGATATCAGATTGAAGCAATAATTCCTTAACATTTTCAGGTTTCATACTCCCACCATAAAGAATAGAAACATTTTCTGCAATATCTTTTTTATAACTCTCTTCCAGCCATTTCCTGATAATGGCGTGAATCTCCTGAGCTTGCTGCGGTGTAGCAGTTTTACCAGTTCCAATAGCCCAAATTGGTTCATAAGCAATAACAACATTATTGTTAATTTTAATGTCTTTAAATGCTCCATCAAGTTGAGAAAGAATGATTTTTTTAGTAATTCCCTGTTCTCTTTGTTCTAATGTTTCTCCAATACATACGATGGGAACTATACAATTTTCATGCAATTTTTTCAACTTTGCATTAACCATTTCATCTGATTCAGAAAAGTACTTTCTTCTTTCTGAATGCCCGATAACACAATATGTTAATTCCATTGATTTCAGCATAGCGGCAGAGATTTCTCCAGTATAAGCACCATTATCATTTTCATTAATATTCTGAGCACCCACATGGAATTTTGAATCATTAGCAATATCTGATGTTATTTCCAAATAAGGAGACGGAGGGCAAACAATCACATCGACCGAATTAAGATCTTTTCCTTCAAGTTCATCAGAAAGTTCAAATAAAAATTCTTCAACTTCAGGAAAGAGCATATTCATCTTCCAGTTACCAGCAATGATTATTTTTCTCATTTTTTCCCCAATTATTCTGACTTTATGCTTTCAATAAAACCATTAGCTAATTTTGTATATTTAGGATCTGATGATATAATTTTAAAATCAGCAGAGGCTTCTTCTTTTTCACTGCGATTGTAATGAATCATAGCACGATAATATGTAGCATCACTATTTCCAGGTTTATTTTTTAGGAAAAGAGCAATCTTTTCTAATGCTTTATCATAAGAATTTCCTTCATAATATTTTGTAATTAGTCCAAGAACAATATTACTGTTATATTTGAGATTATTTGAGTTTTCATAATTCTCAATCGATTTTGCATTATTTTTCATATCTTCATATAATTTTCCAAGATTCATATAAGTTCTAGCAAGTACACTTTCATTTGGATTAGTTTTTATAAAGTCTTCGTAAGCCATAATTGCTTCTTTATTCTTTCCAAGTTTAAGATAAATTGCCGCAATATTCTTTATCACAGTTGCGTCTTTCTTTTGCTCATAAGCTTTTTTATACCATACAACTGCATTTTCATAATCTTTCATATCTGCATAATACGAAGCGATCTTCTTTTCAACTTTGAAACTTCTCTTTCTACTATTATACTTCTTCAATACGACTATAGCTTCGTCAGTTCTCTTAAGATATTTTTTTAGAATAATAGATTTATAATTAACACATTTATAGCTTGTTGGATCCAGCACTAATTGTTTATCTATAATCCTGATCGCATCTTCAAATTGCTCCCCTTGATAATAACCATTAAAAGCAAGTTCGAGCCATCTAGATATTTTTTCATTGTCAAGCGGAATATCGTCTGTTTTAACAGCTTCTTCAAGTTTTGCTATTGCAGCTTCAAAAGTCTGAGCTGCTTCTACAAATTGCTTCGCATTATAAAATGTTTCTGCTTCAACACCTTTCTCATTTGCAATTCTCTCTAAAGATTTTTCTGCTAACAAACCAGAAATTGAGAGTGCAAGAAATAATACTATTATAATTAAAACTTTCTTATTCATAATTTCTCCTCCAAATATTTACAGCTTCGACATTTTTTTTTAATAATTATTAATGTCAACAATTCTATTTAACAAGGATATTATGCTTAACCTCTAGGATGATATAGCCGATGTTCCTGCATTATGAATTTATTATCAATATTTGTATATATTTGAGTTGTATTTATGCTGGAATGCCCTAATAACATTTGTACAACACGTAAATTTGCACCGGCTTCTAAAAGATGAGTTGCAAACGAGTGCCTGAATGTGTGCGGTGATACATGCTTAGATATTCCAACTTCATGGGTAAGTTTATTAATCACTTTCCAAATACCCATCCTGCTTAACTTATTACCAAATTTATTAAGAAATAGAATATCTGTATTATGATCTTTCCGTAGTATATTGCGGGCAGAATTAATGTAATTATCAAGATGATTTAATGAAAATTGTACTACCGGTACAACCCGCTGTTTTCCTCCCTTTCCAAGTATACGAATTACTTTCTCATCCCAATAGATATCATGAATTGAGAGATTAATCGTTTCCGAGATCCTGGTTCCGGTTGCATACATAAGCTCTAGCATAGCTTTATTACGTAAATCAGTAGGTTTCTGAATTGGAATACCATCCAGTAACTTCAACATCTGTTTTACACTCAGCACATCAGGTAATCTGTGAGATGGTTTGATCTTGGGGATATCATCAGCGTCAGTGGAAATTGAAATTTCTTCCTCAATAAGAAATTTAAGATATGACCGGATTGAACTTCTTTTCCTGGCAATTGTTGCATTTGTCAATCCTAACTCCTGAAGCGATACAAAAAAATTTATGATATCTTTATTTGTAATTTTTTCAATTTCCTTATCTACCTGAGTAAGTAAATTACAAATATCATTTTCATAGCTTTCAATACTGTTTTCTGATAGACCTTTTTCCACTTTAAGATGAAATTGGTAATTTTGCAATAAGGCACGATTGTGGTTGGAAAGACTATCTAGCATTTATCTCTCCTGATCTTTCTTGTCATCTTCAATTATGGGTTCCTTTTTCAATTTTACTTCTTTTTCCGGATCAAGCTTTGTATCCTGTTTAAACTTCATTCTCTTTCTGCTTTTTCTGAATTCATATATCAAATACAAAACCAATGGAATTGAGATATACCAAAATCTAATAGCAAAATACATGATATAATTGAAAAATCGAAACACCAGTATCATAATCAGAATCGGGATAATATAATTAATTAAGTTTTTCATTAATTCTCCAAAATCATACGAAATTGAGGCGAGAAGATCGATTGCGGATTACTTTGTAAGAAACTTCTGCTTAGATCATTTTTCTTAAAATTATCCTTTTCAATTTCCGTCAGCTTTAGATCAGCATATTGGATTAGATCGCCTTTAGTATATTCATGCAAGAAAAGTTCTATTGCAAGCTCCTTTTCTCCAGATTTTATAGCCCATTCCCCAGCGAGGATCAACACCTCCTCAAGCTCTGACCTCGCATAAATGGTACGTAAAATATTTATTGCTTCAATATTCTTATATAATAACTCTTTTTTGTAAGCTTTCAAAAAATCTTTTCTATCTGTATCATTTTGGAATTGATTAATGATCTGAATAAGTTTCAATGCATCATTTGTAACAACATTCTCCGGAATATTTATTAGAAGCTCTCCAAGTAAGCTGTCTACTTCTGTATCTTTAGTCATAACTGCGATCAAAAATGAATAATAGTAACCCTTCTTAAATATATCAGAACTACTATCTTCTTCATTTAACACAGTCCTTAGCTTTGTTTTTGCTAGATCATTATCTCCATTCAAGATCAATAAGTGAATTATCTTGTATTCAATTTCATTCTTTTCTTTTTTATTGTAGGCAAAATTCTTAGCTTCTTCTAGATATTGGATCACCTCTTGTTGGGAAACATTCTGCATTAAGTAAAGTTGGGCAAGGAGTTCTCTGCAGTTCCTATTAGCACGAGTTTTATATTTATTATTTCTCAATTGTAACTCATTATCGTGATAGATTTCTAAAAGAATTTCTTCGGCTACTCTCAATTGATTATTTTCTATATATATCTGAGAAATCATAATTTTTATTTTTGCATTTTCAATAACATTAACACTTCTTGCTAAAAAGTTCTTATATGTTCTTATTGCAAGATCCGATCTTTCATTCTTTTTCATACGATCAGCAAATTTTAGAAGGTATTTAGCCGGAAGAGCCTCATATTCCTGTAAAGCCTTTTCATATTCACCGATATCACCAAGACAAAGTGCATAAACTTCTTTTATGGCAGGATTTTTGCTTACACCAGCTGTATTTTTAATATATCTAATTACAGATGCATCTTCTGCTAACATTGTTGTAAAACGATTTAAGATTAAAGAGGTATATGAATACTTGTTTTCAGCTAATTTGACGAATTCTATCACAGAATTTTCATAATCTTTGACTGCCTGATAATTGTAGGCAAGTTCCCTAATGAATAACTTGTCGTCACCGGAAGCCTTACGTGCTTTTAAATAGATGCTAACTGCTGTTTCATATTGTCTGTATTGTTCGAAAACTTTAGCAACGGTTCCGTAATTATTGATATTTCCTCTTGTATTATCTAAAAATTCATTACTAATTTTTTTTGCCTGTTCAAATTCTGCCTTATGTAAAAGGATCATTAATTTAAGTTGGAAATTCACAGAACTCTTCATTTTATTTTTATATTTATTTAAGATTTTTTCTGCTTTTTCAATCTTGGATATTTGAACAAGGGTCATTATCAATTCGCAAATATTCTCAATATCGTCTGGACTGTCCTTTTCGATTATTTCGTAAATATTAATAGCTCTTTCATATTGTTTACGTGATTTGAATTGGTTTGCTCTTCGTTTGAGAATTTCATTCTCTTTAACATCAGCAAAAACATTTATAGTAAAAATTATCAGAATAATTAATAATACTTTTCTCAAATTAACCTCTCTATCCAGCTTTTGCTGGATTTTACTTATGTTGTAGTGGTTGAACATTGTTCAACCTTTTTCGGACAGATCGGTGATCTATCCCTACATTTTTGTAATGGCCAAGGCAAGCCCCGACGTCTTATAAGCTCCTCTTACAAAGGGGAGCTCAAACCTTATCTGTCCCCCTTTTACGTGTTGGCTTTTCGTAGAAAAACGATCACTTCTCTTCCACCTTTTCTAAAAGGGAGAATTAAAGGGGGTTTATTCATCATCATATTTTTCATTCAACAACCTAAGATATTCCTGGATCAACTCTTGGTACTCCTGGGGTAGATCTTTATAATCTTCCTGCAGAAGAGCTTTTTTTCTCATTTTGTCAAATTTTAATTTAATTTCCTCAGGTAAGTCCCAATCCTCGATCTCACTTGTTTCTGCTTTTCTCTTTTTAGAAAACTCTCTTTTATGAATTGATCTTTGTGCATCTAGTAATCTTGATAAAATTCGCTGCTGTTTATTAACAAGTTCCTGATCTACCCTTCCCCGTTTGAGATCATGAGCAATTGATTCCATGTCATCGATGATCTTGTTTAAGGCTGAAGTTTGCTTTTGTGCTTCCGGATTTGTCTGCAACATTCTCTTCAAATTTTCAGCTAGCCGTTGTTCATCTCTAGCAAGTTTCTGTGCCTGACTGCGCATTTCACTGCTCATTTGACCATTTTCCGCAAACTGCATCATCATCTTCTGTGTCATCATATTCATCATCATTTGCTGCTGACCCATCTGTTGAAGAGACTGCATCATACTCTGCATTCCTCCACTGCCACCTTGCTGCATGTTGTTTTTTGCCTGCATCAGGTCATAGATCATCAGGTTTATTCCTTTTTGAATATCTTTAAGATAACTCTTTACTTTAGATGTTTTTGCATCATTTACATATTGGAATAACTCTCTAAAAGATGAGAATGTAAAATTTGCATCATACATAAACTTAGGGCCAATTACAAGAATGATCATTGGAACTTGGTAAAGTTCTTTTATAGTTAAATCTATACTTTCAAAAATGGAAATTTCTTCCGGTAAGATCAGAAATGGATCATTTGTATATTCAGCAAATGCGGCCTCATGATACTGAGAAAAGATCAATAATCTCTGAATCGTTTTTTCTAATATCTCTGCAGCATCTACACTCATGCCTGAACTCATTGACTGTTGCATCTTTTGCAGCTGCTGTTTCATTTTCATCATTTTTTTAGAAGCTTGCTGCTGCGATTTTTGTGCTTCCTGCATCTTATCATTCTGCAGGTTTTGCATACTCTCATCAAGATCGGATGATAAACTGTCCTGATCCATCATTGACTGTAATTTTGCCATCTCTTCCAAGATCTCAGAATCTTTTTTATCATCCATCAATTCTGCTGCTGCTTTCATTTGCTCAATCAAATTATCAAGTTTATCAGAGATCTGTTTCTGCTGTTCTGCCAGTTTCTCATTTGATTCACTTTTCTCATCAGTTTTCTTGTTCAGCTCATTCTGCATTTCTTCCATTTCTTCAGCTATCTCTAGAGCTTTTTGAAGAGATTGTTCTTTTTTAATATCTTCTAGTAATCTCAAAGTTTGATCTATTTTTTCGGAAAAATCTTCCATTGAAAATTTGAGATCTTTCATTGCTTTTTTCATTTCTTCCGGATCGATACTATCCAACCTTTCCTGCAATTTCTTCAAGGCTTCCTGCATTTCATCGTTAGATATTTCTTCCATCAATTCCTGGATCTTCTTCATTTTCTCCATCGTTTCAGAGGAAAGCACATCATTGTTCTCAAATTTATTTAATAGTTCTTCAAAATCTTCTGCAACCTGTTCTACTTCATCATTCAGGTTATCCTGCTTATTAAGCAGTTTTTCAATTTCCTTCTTATCCTCCCAACTGATTTCATTTTGTTTCATCATTTCACGACGCTTTTCTTCAAATTCTTTTTGTAACTTTTCAGATTTTTTTAAGGTATTTTCCAGAATATTAGATTTCTCTTTTTCTTTCTCTTCAATTTCTTTATAAATTTCTTCTATTGATGGAAATCTAGCAGTATATTTTTGTGAAAATGCAGTTTGACCCTGTGGTGAATTATCGGAAATTTCTACCCAGTACGTAACTTTATCACCTGGGATCATAATATTTTTATTAAGATTAAGAACGTGATCATGAGTTATTGTGTTTGAATTAATTGATCTGATAACCGGAACTATAAGTTCTTTATCATGATTAATGTAGTAATGTAATTGCATATCTTTCAAACCATAATCATCAAAAGCAAAAATTGAAAGAGGAAGAAGCATATTCTGTGTGAGTAGTGTATCTTTCCCCGGTGAAGTTATCTTAATTTCCGGCTTTTTATCGGAGATTGCAGATATTGTCCTTGTTATTTTGTGTGATTCATTGTCCAAAATATCTTTCAATCCAAAGTGATATGTTCCATTAGTACTAATTTTAAATTCACTGCGAAATGAAGATCGTCCAGTACGATCCATTGTTACATAATCTCCATTTGAGAAAAACATTTCCGCTTGCTCGATAGGATTATTTGCATCGATGTTCAATGTAATAATTGTTCCAATAAGTGCTTTAACATTCCCACTTGAATTCTTTTGGATCTCAGATTTTAATCCAGTGTAATTCGGATAATCATATCGAATTTGAAGATCTTTAATTGTGGGAAGTTCATAAACCGTGATCTTAAAAGTATCAGAAACTGCAAATGGTGTTTTTATAAAATAAGAAAACGAGAAATCCAGATTGTTAAAGGTCCTTTTATAATTTATTAATTTCTCTTCTCGCCAATTTTTCTCAATCTTATAAAAAATTTTATGCTCGATATCCATCTCCGGGTTCTTTACTTCCAATACTAATTTAGAATTTCGTGTGATAGAGAGATTGCCGGGAGAAACTTCCACAACCTCCTTATGATTAACCTGCGGTAATTTCTTTAATTGAAAAAAAATATACGTTTCTGTAAAATGTGATGGATTTAATAAAAATAGTGCTCCTGAGAAAAAGATCAGAATAACTGTGAGAATTAAGATAGGTCTTAATTTGTTGGTATTAGTTACAATGATTTGATCTTTAGCTTTAGCATCTGCTTTCATTAGAATTTTGTCTAATATCTCTCCGTTATTTAATTCTCTTTTCAATTCAAAAGCATTCTGGTATGTATCTGATTTATCCTTATTAAACATATCTAAGTACTTAGCAGCTTCTAAATGCGAGAATAAGGCTCTATTTGCCTGTAGACCAAGATATATAAAAATGAGAGCCAAAAAAATCTTAAGACTGATAGCAAAGAGAAAATACACTCTTTGATATGTTACAATCGGAGTATAAACTGCAAAGAATATATTAAATATAAGCAGTGCCAAAAGTATTGCAAATAGTAGAAATCTGAGACCAATAACTACATTCTGCTTAATTAGTATTTCGCGTATTTTATGTTCAAATAAATACATTTCTTTTCTTACTAAAATAACTTTAAATTATAAAGTTCATTTTTTGTACTTCGGTTCCCATTCAAGTTCTGGTTTTTCATAATTCAAATTATATAGATAAGTTTCAATTTTTTCTTTCAAACTTTTATCAATATCTTTTTTTACCGGATAAACTTTAGCATTTATAACCCGGTTTACAATATTTATTGTTGCTTTTATTGTATTATCCAATCCGTTATTAGAAATGTATTTTGGATGATCATCGGGAGTATGGATGCCACCACTTCCTTTTCCACCAGCTCGGAAAATATTTACAGATGGGATTTCATAAGGAGTAAAAGGCATGCAGTCGCTGCTGAAAATTTCAAGTTTACTATTGAATGCCATTCCTATCTCTTTAGTGATCCCATCCAGATAACCGAGTAATTCTTTACTGCCGATAACGTTCAAGTGATCTGTCCCGATATCATCCCCTGCTACATCAATGTTTACAACAAAATTGACTCTCTCTTTCAATTCTTCCAGATGCTGCTTCACATAAGCCTGACTTCCCAGTAATCCCAACTCTTCTCCGGAAAAGAAAATAATACGAAGATCACGCAGAGGAGAATGTTTTGAGAAATATTCTGCAACTTTGAGCAATGTAACTGAGCCACCTCCATTATCCGAAGCTCCCGGACTACGGGAAACTGAATCATAATGACCGAAGATCAAAGTAAGATTTTCATCAAAACTTTTTCCCGGGATATCCACAATAATATTATGAGCAATTCTTTTCTCTACCTTTTGTTTAATTTCGATCTTAATATTTTTACCAGATTGCTTCATCAATTTTATTGCAGCTTCATGTGTAATATTCACAGAATGTACATAACCTTCTTCATAAGTTTTTTGTCTGTGTGAAGAACTGTTTGCTTTCCTGTTAGGTTTGCCGATCCCAATATAAGCTTTTACTTTACCTTCAATAAGTTTTGGAGTTAATTTTCTGGAAAATCCATAACTCATTATGATCTTATCCTTGAACGCTCCTTTATTGTAGATAATAATATCAGGATTATCAAGAAAAACTAATTCACCTTCAATTACAGCATTTTCATTTAAACCATACGGATGAGCGAAATATTCTTTTCCATCAACAAATATTTTTGCAGTACCAGTATCAAAAGAAGTGATCTCAAATGGTTCAAGCTTAGATTTGAATCCCAGTTCTCTAATGTATTTGCTTATCGTTTTTGCTGCTTTTTTTTCATTCTCACTTCCGGCTATTCTTTCATAACCTATCTCTTTAATCACTTTGTAAGGATTTATCATTTTACCCTCCGTTTTATACTTTGTCTGTCATTCTGACATATCTTGCATGATACTCGTAGGAAGAATCTCATCTTTACAAAAAATGTAAAGCATTATAGCTCTTCCATGAGATCCTTCGAAAGTAAAGCCAAATGCTACCTCAGGATAACAATTCATTATAATATTTCCTAAAATCATATTTTACGTCTGTTTTATCACCTTGATTCAAGTTGTTTGCATACAAATATTTTCTTAGTGCGTTCATCCATTGAGTTTTGTTCCCACTGTATTCTCCAACTGCAATTTGAGTTCTCCTAATATTGGAAGTAAATAAACGTGATACAGTAATATCTCCCCGCAAGTATGGAATTAAATTTCCTAAATTTTTTATATGATCCTTAATTGTGTAAGGTGGGATATTTTTCATTTCAGCTAATGTTGTATTTTTATAAATAACCAGATTATGAAATTTTATTTGTTTGATATGTTTATTGGAAGAGACCCATTTAACAGTCTCCAGAATTTCATTATAGGTTTCATTCGGGATACCAAGAATTAGATGCACACCAACCATTAAACCTGCTTCACCACACATATTTATTGCCTTTTCAACTTGTTGGAACGTATGTCCACGGTTTAAGAATTCCAAGCTGCTGTTATGAATTGATTGCAAACCAATTTCAATTGTAACAGGTTGCTGATAAGAAGTTAACAGTGATACTACATCTGCATTAATATAATCAGGGCGCGTAGAAACAACTAACCCGACAACTTCGGGATGAGAAAGGGCTTCATCGAATTTTTGCCTCAAGAAATCGATACTTCCATAGGTAGAAGTTTCATCTTGAAAATAGGCAAGCAATTTAACATCTCCACAAGCTTTCTTAATTCTAGGGATTGCATCATTGAATTGTTCTTCAATAGAGAGATTCTGAGATTGATATTCACCTGTAAAAGTTTGCGGATTACAAAAAATACAACCTCCATTATTTGTACGGTGAGGACATATTTTTCCAGTGCTTAATCCAACTCTGAAAATCTTCTTTCCAAATTTATTCAGTAGATATTCTGAATATGTGAAAATCCTGTATTCAAGTCTTTCTTCCATTTTTTTCATTTTCTCTTCTTAAAGAAATTTGTTAGCAAAATAATTTTACGTCTCATGTTTTTCGGGGATAGGGATTCCCTCTCTAACGCAAAGTTCTTCTAATCTATTGAATGACCAGGCTGCATTATAATTAAAGAAATATCCAAAAGGTTGTTGAAGTAGTTCAATTAAAGCCAATGTCTCTTTATCATATTTTAGAATGACGACTGATTTAACACTTTTAAGATCTTGCTCAGAAAGCTTTAAGGGCATAAAGACCATAGCATTTCCCAATTTGACCATGATATTACCCAGTCCATCATTCAAGATCTTCTTCCTGGCTCTATTTACTTCTCTCTCCCCAACTTCATAAAGAACATTCAAATATTTCTCAAACAGGATATACTCATTTAACATAAACCCTATTTCATGATCTTGAAAAGCATTCCAAAATTCAATTGGATGCTCAATACAAATAAATCTTCCTAACATAAATGATCCTGCATTGAAACCCTTTAGATTTTTCGCTAAACAAGATTTTAATGCTCGTTTAAAAAATTCTACTTTTCTATCTGTAGTGAGTAATCCATATATTTTATTCTGATCCTGATGTGAGCCAAGTTCACTTACTAAGATTTTATCAACGTAATAATCAATATTTGAATCGAACCATGTATTTACAATTTTCTGAGCTTTTTCTGGTCTTTTTTGCAGATCATTTCTAATCAGCTTGATTAAGTCATCAAGTTCTGAAATTTGATCTAACTCTAAATTTTCTACAACTTTATCATATACTTTAAAAGCTTTTGACATGTTAATGAAAACATTCTCTTCCTTAGGTTTCATTTTGAGTTTTTCACCTTCCAGATATTTCTGAAATCTAGCAGGTGTAAATGTCGCCTTCCCTAAATATATATTTTGTTTCTTACTGGATATTGTTATCCAGTCACCCTCATTTATGCTTACTCCTTCTTCATTCACCAGTTTACTGTTTTCGAATTGAATTCCAAATTTCTCCAAATCTAAAAAGGCAGGAACACCATAACCTCTGCAAGCAGTAACGACATGAATTGCCGCAGGTGTCAAACTTACAATTGCATCCATTTCACCCATAACAATTGTATCTGTCGGGACAAAACTCTCTTTACAAAAACATACTTTTTCACCAAGTTTTTTTGCTTCTAAAGCAGTTGCAGCCGAAAAATATGCTTTAGCAGATACCGCTGTACGAGGTAGAACAGAGATTCCCTTTCCAAAAAATTTAAGAGTCTCTAAAGATGCTCTTTCAATTCTCTCAGAAAATATCTGATTGAGATGATATGGTTTTATCAATTCTATTAAACGTTTTGAACTTATAATCTTTTGTTGAAACAGATCTAGAGCTGAAAGCAATATTGCTCGTCCTGTTAATTCAGAATTATTTAACTGTAAAATAGCAAAAAGATTAGAAATACCATCTGATTCAGCAGCAAATTCAATTGTAACTGGTGATTGCTGTGTAGTTTCCAATTGTGTCAATAATGGTTCAAAATGATATATTGCTGGAAATTCACTTTTTAGAGAATCTCGATCAAAAAACTCATTATCTTCCGCTTTTACCAAACCCGTCATTATCTCTTCTCCAAAGATATTTGGAACACTTTCTATCTGAATTCCCAAACCAGTTCTGGAGTGTCGGCTATATAAAACTCCCGGGTATGACTGTTCATTACGAATTGTCCAAACCATTTTCTGGAAAATGAGAGAAGGATATCTTTTTACATCCCGGAAAAAAGTAAGAAGGAAATCCTGATTTTGTTCATAATAATCATAAGCGCGTTTAACGAAAAATAATACTTGGTATAATGCATCTGTGAGCAGTCTTTTATCACGTACGGCAATTCGATCATATAAAATTTCTATTTGCACTGCTGCATCAATATCTTCCTGGGAGATCGTATCAGAAAATTTACTTGAAAGATGATAATCAATCGTCTGCAGATTATTCAGATATATTTTATTGGCAGCTGTTTTTCCATATATTTTACTCAAAGCGATATATGATTTCCTGGTTACTCCAGCATTTAAAAATGTCGGCATTACGCCTGGAATATAAGACGGCATTGCACTTCGGATAGCAAAGATCAGCGGATCTTCCTCAGAATCTAATTGTTGTTTAGTCATTTGTTCCAGATTCCTGATTGTTTCAATAACATATTTTTCCCTTTCATCGCTGCTTAACAGATCTGATTTAGAAGTAAGAATACAAAAATCGGGAACAGGATAACCAGTTTGAATAAGTTTGAGCAACATCGTACCTTTATGACTTATCAATTCTTCCGTATAATCTTTCTTGCTAATTGACGGTACGACATATCCATTCTCATAAAAAGATAATTTACTCAGATATTTTTTAATATTATTTATATATTTTTTTACTATTTCATCAGCTTGTTTTTGTTTAACTTCATCACCATTTTTTCCAGCAAGTAATAATTCCAATAATTTCAGATTATTAACTTTATTATTCTTGCAAAAATATATACTTTCCAGTAGAGATAGTTTTAACATTCCTCTGGTTTCATCTGTACATTCATACTTTACTTCAACAGGCAGAAATCCCGGTTGATCAACACACATATCACAATCATTATATTCAACCAAACAACTTATAATATTAAAATTTGGATAATTTCCTCTAAAGCTAAATTCTTTTACCATAAATCATTAATTCCTCATAATTATTATTAATTCAAATCATTTTGATATTGATAATTGTCTATTAATAAATTTTACTAATCTGTTCTTTCGATGCTTTAGTTGCTGCACCTCTTCTACATTGTAACTATAGTCTTCATATTTGGGATTTAAAACTTTTTCTGTCCATTCAAGAGCTTTTTTAGCTTTGTTAATTCTACGGATACTAATATTTTGTAGTATTGAGCTATCAAATATCATCTTATTATCTGTCATTATTTATCTCCATAATTTTAAGTAATGAATGTTAATATTTATGTCCAGATTTTTTGTTCTTGACGTAAAAATAAAACTTCTATATATTTTTTTTTAATATAGGATTAATAATAAAAATAAGGAACAAATTATGGAATTAAAGGAAATGTTCGAATCTGTTTACAGAAAAATTCAAAAAGCTGCTGATGTTAAATTTGTATTTGGGGAGATGATCGAGACTAAAGAAAAATCTATTATCCCTGTAAGTTCTATACAATATAGTATTGGAGGTGGAAGTGGTCATGGACCTGATCTATCAAAAATAAAGGGCATTGCCAGTAAAGAGACAGACGAAGTTCCAATAGAGAATAGACCTGGCGGTAAAGGTGTTGGAGGCAGATTTTCAAATGATCCTTTAGGTGTATTTGAAATTACGGGAGATAAGACAAAATTCATACCCGTGATACCCGTAAAAGCAATTATGATTACTATTAGTATCTGGATAGTAACGAGAATTTTCAGAAAGAAAAAGAAATAAGCAGCGATATCGTTTTACTGTTAATAATTGAATATTGCTAGTTGCAGGAAATTGTGGATATCTTGATCTGTAACAAAATCGAAAGGAATAGAAATGAATGAACTAAAAACACAACAGAAAATTAAGCGATATAAAAATGGCAACTTTGAAATAGTGACTGATCCAGTTGTGAAGGAAGTGTCTTTCAGAATTTTTGTAAATTATAAGCGGCTTGTTTCTATTGCCTGTATGCCAGAAAATTTACAGGAACTAGCTATTGGCTTTTTGTTTTCGGAAGGTCTGCTTTTAAATATGAAAGAGTTAATATCCTCTAAAATGAATTTTGATGAACTTTATATAGATTTCCAGTTACAAATTCCTGAAGATAGGATCACAAGTTTTTTTGAGACAGGAGAGAAAACTTCAGGATGCGGCTCTACTCTTTCTGCAGCGATATCTGGAAGTTGTGACAAATTTCCAAAGATCAAACTAGATGCAGAAAATATTTTGTTGCAAATGCGTCAATTTCAGCAAGATTCAGCACTTTTTAAAGAAACCGGTGGTGTTCATAGTGCAGGAATCGTCATTGCTGATAAACTCATTTTTTCAGCTGATGATATCGGCAGACATAACGCTGTGGACAAAGTAGTCGGTATGGCCATTCAAAATAGTGTATCCTTACAAAATTCTTATCTTATCTGCAGTGGAAGGATTTCATCTGAGATCGTAAAAAAATGTGTACGGTTAAACATTCCAGTTATCGTTTCTCAATCTGCTGCTACATCTGAGGCAATAAGACTGGGCTTAAAATATAAAGTATTTATAATAGGTTTTGCCAGAGGTAAAAGGTTTAATTTATATACTGGTTTTGACGAAGCAATTTTTTAAACGATTTTTTTTAGATCTGCATATGTATTTATATTGAAAAAACCATCTATGTGCTTTGCTTCCAGATCAAGATATCCAGCATTTACTTTATTATAGAAACTTCTCACTGAATATCTTCCTTTTACGAGACATTTTTCTAAAAAGGGTAAATTTGTTTTGGAATAGATTGCATGTAATGGTTCAATTCCTTCTTTATGTCTTGGAACTAAGATATCACAAGTTGTACTTCTATAAGTTGCTACCTGTTGAAGAATTATACTGGTTTTAAGATTAGGCATATCACAGGCAATCACAAAGATTGAATCGGTCGAAGCATGTTTCATAGCCGCATGAATCCCACCTAAAGGACCGCAATTTTTAAATTCATCTTCTACGATGATCAGATCTGGAAATTTTCTTTTAATTTCTTCTTTGCTTGTAACTATAATGATATTCTCGAAAATATTCCCTAGCAGTTTTACCTGTTTATCAATAAGATGATCCCCTTTTATTCTGATCAGGGATTTCTCTTTTTGAATTCTGGAATTTTTTCCACCAGCAAGAATAACGGCAGTTATGTCATTGATCTTTGAATTCATAAAAGACTTCATAAAAAAGTTGCAACCCGCCAAAGCGGGTTGCAACTGATATAATTACTTAATCGTGCATTTTCTGAAAGCTATCCAATAAAGTGTAGCTACAAAACCTGCTCCACCAACTATGTTCCCCAAAGTTACAGGAAGAAGATTACTAAAGAATCCAGCCCAAGTGATACTACCAGTAGGATCAACAAACATACCGATTGGAATAAAATACATATTAGCAATACTGTGCTCAAATCCAGAAGCAACAAATGCCATGATCGGGAAGAAAATTCCGAATATCTTACCTGTGATATCATGAGAAGCTATAGCTAACCAAACAGCTAAACATACAAGCCAGTTACACATAATAGCTCGGAAAAAGGCAGGTCCAAAATCTAAATTAACCTTTGCAGTAGCAATAGCAATAGCTTTATCTGCCACAACACCAGAAACTAAGCCAGAAGCTGACATAAACCAAGCCAGTAATATAGAACCAATAAAGTTAGCAATAAATACGATGATCCATTTATTAAGCATCTGACCCAATTTAGCTTTTCCTGCTAATACGGACATGAACATCAAGTTATTACCTGTGAAGAGTTCAGCTCCTGCAATAACGACAAGCATAAGTCCTACACTAAAAGCAGAACCAAAAACTAAAGTAGAGATCCCTTTATCAAAAGTGATCATTGCTCCCATTCTTGTTGCAAGCTGAGCGCCAAAAGCAATAAAAGCTCCAGCTAATATTCCCAGAATGACAACACTCCAGAAATTTAGTTTACATTTAGAAACTCCAACCTTTGAAATAACCAATTCGGCAATATTTGCCGGGGCATTGAAATTTGCCATAACTTTTCTCCTTCTTTTTTTATTTTATTTTACTAACCTTCGCAGCACATACCTTATATTCTGGTATCTTTGCGATAGGATCAATAGCTGGATTGGTAAGACGATTTGCTGGTGATTCTTTATAATGGAATGGAATATAAATTACACCTGTTGAAATTCTTTTTGTCACAAATGCAGGAGCAGTTATCTCTCCCCTTCGGGTTGAAATTTCAACTACTTCACTGTTACTGATTCCCATTCTTTCTGCATCATCAACAGATATCATTACCATCGGACCGGCAAGATTATTCAAACCTTCTGTCTTTCTACTCATGGTACCAGTATGGAATTGTTGCAATACTCGACCTGTGGTCAAGATCAATGGATATTCTTCATCAGGAAGTTCATCCGGTTCTTTAAAAGGAATTGGCCTTAAAAGACCTTTCCCTCGGGCAAATTTGCCTTTGTGAAGATAAGGAGTTCCCGGATGTTCTTCGTTAGGACATGGCCATTGTAAGCCAAATCTTCCCACTCTTTCCCAGGTAATTCCAGCATATTGTGGTGTAAGTTCATTAATCTCTTTTGTTATGTCACGAACACTCTTATAATTCCAATCAGAACCCATGGCATTTGCAATAAGCTGAATGATCTCCCAATCGGTAATTACACCTTTTGGAGGTTCGATTATTTTATTAATTCGTTGAACTCTACGTTCGGTATTTGTGAAGTGTCCATCTTTTTCAGCAAAAGCAGCAGCCGGTAAGATCACATCTGCATATTCTGCAGTTTCAGTAATGAACATATCCTGAACAACCATGAAATCAACTCTTTCCATTGCTTTAATAATATGATTTTGGTCAGGATCAGAAAGGAAAGGATTTTCACCCATTACATAGAGACCTTTTAAAGTACCATCATACATAGCATCAAAGACTTCTGTAACAGTAATCCCAACCTTGTTATCGAGTTTGCAATTCCAGGCTTTTTCAAATTTAGCCTGAGCATTTTCATCTACAACCTTCTGATAACCGGGATATACATTTGGAAGTCCACCCATATCACAGGCACCCTGAACATTAGACTGCCCACGAAGCGGATTAACACCACCACCTTCTACTCCCAGGTTTCCACAGATCATTTGCAGATTTGCAGTTGACCATACATTATCTGTACCGGTGGTATGCTGAGTAATTCCCATAGCATAATACAGAGAAGCAGTTTTTGCTTTTCCAAACAACTCAGAGATTTGGCGTAATGTTTCAGCTGGGATGTTTGAAAGTTTTTCTACGTTTTCAGGAGAATATTTATCTTTCATTACTTCAGCTTTAAACTCGTCAAAACCTTCTAAACGATTCTTAATATATTCTTTATCTTCCCAACCATTTTTCAAAATTTCATGCATCATACAGTTCAATACAGCAACATCAGAACCAGGACGGTGAGCAGCATAAATTTCAGCATAATCTGCCATCACGATCTTCTTCGGATCGATAACAATCAATTTTGATTTTCCTTCACGAACTGCCTGCTTAATACGGGCAGAAATAACAGGATGAGCTGCAGAAGTATCAGAACCAATGATCAGGATCACATCTGCTTTTTTTATTCCAGCGATATCATTTGTCATAGCACCACTGCCTAATGAAGCGGCCAGACCGGCCACAGTAGAGCTATGTCAGAGACGGGCACAATGATCGACGTTATTTGTACCCACCTCCCTTCTAATGAATTTCTGGAAAGCAAAGTTCTCTTCGTTTGTCACTTTGGCAGAAGCCAAACCGGCAATGGCATCACTGCCGAATTCTTTCTTTATTTCAGAAAACTTGCTGGCAACTAGTGCAATTGCTTCATCCCATTCAGCTTCCCTGAATTTTCCATTTTCTTTTATAAGAGGAGTTGTAAGTCTCTCTTCACTATTAACAAAGTCAAAGCCAAAACGGCCTTTTACACAAAGCATACCATTATTGGTAGGTGAATCTTCCACACCATTTACACGAATAATTTTACCGTTTTTACGATCTACATGAACTTCCAATCTGCAGCCAACACCGCAATAAGGACAAACTGTCTCCACTTTCTCAAATTCCCAGTTTCTACCGCTGCCAATTGATCTTTTATCAATAATACATCCGACAGGACAGATCTGCATACATTCACCGCACTGAACGCAGGTGGAAGTACCCATAGGGAGATCGTTATCAAAGACTATCTTAGTATCAAATCCTCGATTTCCAAAATTAATAACTTCATTTACAACCGTTTTGTTACAAGCTTCAACACATCGTCCACAACTGATACATCTTGAACGATCAACCCGAATGAACTCACTGGAATCATCAACTTCATAATCATTATCATAAAGCTGAAAACTAGGTCTTTCAATTCCCAGATAGTATGCAGCATCCTGTAATTCACAATTTCCATTTTGTTCGCATGAAAGGCAATCATGCTGTCCAGATGACAAAGCCAGATCTACAACCATTCTTTGCGCCTGAAGAACTTTTTCGGATTTTGAACTAACAACCATCCCATCTCTTACAGGTAGATTACATGATGTTTTGAGACCGGGTATTCCTTCTACTTCTACTACGCATGCACGGCATTTCGCAGCTTTCCCGGTTTTCTCATGGTAACATAAATGCGGAATATAAATCCCGTTTCTCAAAGCTAATTGTAAAACAGTTTCTTCTGGTTTTGCTTCATAAGCTTTTCCATTAAGATAAACTATCATTTAGCTATCCTCCATATTTCTTTTATTTTTCATATCTCTTTTACTTCATTCTTTTTAAAAAATCATCTCTAAAATTATCAATAGCACTTTTTATCGGCATGTATGGTGACTGGCCTAAAGCACAGAATGATGTTTTGTTCATTACTTCTGAAACTTTGATCATCATATCCAGATCAGCCTCTTTACCTTTACCTTTTCTTATTTTATCAATAAGTTTATATAATACTGTATTACCATTCGAACAGGGATTACATTTTCCGCAGGATTCATGACGGAAGAAACGAATAATAGACCACAGAATGTCAACAATATCTACATCTTCGTTCATAACAAGGATAGCTCCTGAGCCAAGAACTGCAGAATATTCTTTAAGGCTATTGAAATCCATTTTCACATCCAGCATTTCATTAGGAAGGAATACACCGGCAGCTCCACCAACTAATGCAGCTTTAAACTGCTTACCATCTTTCATTCCTCCACCGTATTCATCAATAATAGTTCTTAGGCTGGTTCCCATTTCAGTTTCACATAATCCTGGAAGTTTCAAATCACCCATCATGGTATATACTTTTGTTCCACGACATCCTTCAACACCGATTGTATTATACCAATCGGCTCCATTCTTGATTATAGCAGGTACATTAGCAATGGTTTCTACATTGTTAACAACTGTAGGTTTATGCCAGGCTCCTTCAACTCCGGGGAATGGTGGTTTATAGCGTGGTGTTCCGCGATTACCTTCCATCGATTCGATAAGTGCTGTTTCTTCACCACAGACATAAGCACCGGCTCCAATTTTAATTTCTATTTCATGATCAAAACCACTGCTGAAAATGTTTTTTCCTAATATCCCATATTCGTTAGCTTGCTTGATTGCGACTTCCAGACGATGAATACAAAGTTTATATTCACCCCGAATATAAATATAAGATTTAGTAGCACCAACAGCATAAGCAGCAATCATTATCCCTTCTAATAATTTATGAGGATCGCCCTCCATAATTAGACGATCTTTGAATGTTCCGGGCTCTCCTTCATCTGCATTTACCACAACATATTTTTGTTTTGCTTCAATAGGGGCAGTAAAACTCCATTTAACTCCTGCCGGAAATCCTGCACCACCACGTCCACGTAATCCGGAAGCTTTCACTTCATCAACTACTTCTGAAGGTTTCATTTGGGTTAGTACTTTTTCCCAAGCTTCATACCCGCCAACACCAATATATTCTTCAATATTTTCAGGATCAATAATACCGGAATTTTCCAGAACAACACGATTCTTATAATTGAAATTATATTTTTTTGTTATGGTAGAATTCAAAACCAATCTGGAAACAACTCTTCCTTTCAGGAAATGTTCTTCCACTATATCATTGATATCTTCTTCTTTCAAGTTTGCATAAGTGATCTGTTCAGGATAAACAGTCATGCTTACACCTGTACCGAAATAGCCCAGACCACCTGTTTCAAGTACATTAATTTCCTCAGACAGTTTGTTCTCTTCTAATTTAGCACGCAAAAGTGATTCAATTTTTTTTACACCAGCTTTTAAACTATTATCATCAATGGCGATCAATACATGGCTTCGATAAAATTTCATTTCTAAGCCCTCCTTTTAATGTCATTAATGATCTTAATTAATTTTTCATCAGTAAGATCACCATAAACATCTTCATTGATCATCATAGCCGGAGCATTCCCGCATATACCTAAGCAGGCACAAAGCTCAACCGTAAAAAGTCCATCTTCTGTCGTCTCACCAACTTTTACGTTTAGCATTTCACATAATTGTATTAATATTTTTTCTGAACCTTTTAAAAAACATGGTGGTGATTCACAGAGACGAATAACATTTTTCCCACGAGGTTTCGTACTGTACATAGTATAAAAAGTAAGTACCCCATAAATATGGCTAATAGGAATTCTAAGAAATTCGCTTACTTTTTGTACAGCATCTTCAGAAACGTAATTCTGAGGATCAGAATCCTGAATATCATGTAAAATGTAGATTAAATTCTCTTTCTCAGGAGAATATTTTTTAAAAATCTTTTCGTACATGAAAACTCCTTTTATTTTATTTTATTTTATTTAATTTAGCCGTAAATACTATCAGAATCATCTATAGGTTTATAACCTACACCCGCGATCTTACTAATAGCGGAAACAGGACAAACTTCCATACAGTTCCCACATTTAATACAATCTTCTTGGGTAATAAAATACTTTTCATCTCTACTACCAAGAATACAGCTCACTGGACATTTTCTTGAACACAATCCGCAGCCAATACATTTATCTTTATTAATGAAAAAGTGCATTAACGGTAAGCAAACTTTGGTTTTACAACTTTTGTCATTAATATGTGATTCATATTCATGTCGGAAATAGCGTATTGTACTGAGAACAGGATTTGGGGCAGTTTGACCCAGACCACAAAGAGACAATTCACAAATATTTTTGCCTAATCGCTCCAGTTCTTCAATATCACCTTGTTTCCCATTCCCTGAAGTGATACGCTCCATGATCTTATACATCTGTTTTAAACCAACACGGCAGGGAATACATTTTCCACAAGATTCTTCCATAGTGAATTCCAAAAAGAATTTTGCTATATTTACCATACAGTTATCTTCGTTCATCACGATAACTCCGCCGGAACCAACCATAGCACCAGCAGCTTTTAAAGATTCATAATCAATCTTTGTATCAAGATGATCTTCAGTTAAGCATCCACCGGAAGGACCTCCCAGCTGAACTGCCTTAAACCTCTTTCCATTTGGAATACCGCCACCAACTTCAAAGATCAGTTCACGTAATGTAACACCCATAGGTACTTCTACTAATCCGGTATTCTTCACATCACCAGTGAGAGCAAATACTTTAGTTCCCTTACTGGTTTCTGTTCCCATTCCGGCAAACCAGTCTGGACCTTTAGTGAATATAGTACTGAGATCTGCCAAAGTTTCCACATTATTCACATCAGTAGGAGAAGTCCATACTCCGGAAATTGCCGGGAAAGGTGGTTTAGCATTTGGGATTCCACGCCTACCTTCAATGGAAGAGATAAGTGCAGTCTCTTCTCCACATACAAAAGCACCGGCACCAGTCCGGACTTCAGCATCAAAGCAGAAATTCGATCCAAAAATATTTTCTCCGAGCAAACCGAGTTCATGCGCTTGAACAATAGCCTTCTTAATCCTGCTAATTGCCAGAGGATACTCAGCACGAATATAGAAGTATCCTTTTTGAGCACCAATCGCATAAGCAGCCAGCATCATTCCTTCTAAAACTCTATGGGGATCTCCTTCCAGAATCGAACGATCCATAAAAGCACCTGGATCTCCCTCATCAGCATTACAGATCACATATTTATAATCTGCTTTCTGATCATAGCAGAATTGCCATTTTCTTCCAGTTGGGAAACCACCGCCACCACGGCCACGTAAGCCAGATTTAGTTACAACATCAATCGTATCTTGTTGTGAATATTCGCTTAGAACTTTACCAATGGCTTCATAACCACCCAGAGCTATATACTCTTCGATTTTATCAGGATTGATATATCCACAATTTGCCAAAGCAACTTTTATCTGTTTCTTGTAAAAAGGGATCTCACTAACTTTTGTATAAACTTTATCATCAACATCCTGCATCATTAATCTTTTCAGTGGGCGACCTTTCAACAAATGCTCATCCACTAATTCTTCAACATCATCCACCGAAACATTTCTATAGAAAACTCCCTCGGGATAAACCATCATTACTGGACCATAATCACAAGGTCCCATACAACCGGTTTCAATGACATTGATCTCATCAGATATATCATGTTTTTTTAGTTCATCGATCAGTTTTGCCTTAATTTTAAGCGAACCGGCAGAAACACATCCAGAACCACAACATATTAATATGTCTGTTCTTTTTAGTGACATTATGCCTCCAGTTAACTCTGAACAGTTACGACAAAATCATTTACTATTTTTCCATTTACAATATGTTCTGCAACTATTTTACGGGCTTTCTCGGGAGAGATATTTCCATAAGTAACAGTTTGTTTTCCTTCTTCAACCACATCAATTACAGGTTCCATTGAAGATAGTCCTTTCTCTCCAGTTTGAGTAACCAGAACATCTGTAAGATTTCGATTAGCTACTTCTTCCATAATAGTTTTCATAACTTCACGAGCACCCATAGCAATACCGGATGTTCCCATTCCTACAACGATCTTAACGCGATTATCACTTTGACGTAATCTCATTTCCTGTTGCGCTTTTTCTCTAATTTTTCTTAACTCCGCTAGAGTCTTCATCAGATCTCCTCCAATTCTATTTTTTTTATTCCTTCTTCAATATTTTGTTGAATAAACATCATCACATCCGGATATGATAGGGGAATATCACCTAATTCACTCTTCACCTCTCTAGAAGAAAAATGAAATATCTTATTTTCTCCATGCAGGAATATCCGTCTTAAATTCAGTTCAAAATCAACTTCGGGATGACCAATGATAACACTAGTAAATGTATCTGCTAGTTTTCCCAGCGGCATTCGATCTATATGGTCATACTGAAATACGGTTTCGATCTCTGTTCCTATACCAATTTCACTCTGTAGAATGAACTTTCCGTTACAGTTTTCTACTGTTTGCTTAAAAAGTGGTATACCTAAACCTACCTTTTTTTTCCTGTGAGTTTTAGTGGTAAAAAATGGATCCTGAACCATCTTTTTTAATTCTGCATCCATACCAATTCCATTATCTTTGATGTTTATATGAAGTCTGTTCTTAAGAACTATCATTTCAATTGTAACAGAAATTTCCGTCGCTTTGGCACTAATAGAATTTTCTATTATATCTAAGATGTTCAAAGACAAATCCAGCATTATTATCGCCTATAAGTATCTAAGATTTTAACGAGTTTTTTTCTTGTGTCAACTCGCCCATAAGTTTCATTATCAATTACAAAAACTGGAGCTAAAGAACAAGCACCAACACAACGTACAGATGTGAGTGTAAATAATCCGTCTTTAGTAGTTTCACCCATTTTAATTGATAATTCTTCTTCGAACATCTGAATTACTTTAGGAGCACCTTTCACATAACAGGCTGTTCCCGTACACACATTGATCACATGTTTACCTCGGGGTTCCATTGAAAAGAAGTTATAAAAAGTTACAACTCCATAAATTTTCCCAATAGGGATATTCATCTGTTCTGCAATGTATTGTTGAACTTCTGCCGGTAAATAGCCAAAAATTCCCTGCGCTTGATGCAGAATCTCGATGAGTGGATTTTGCAATCCTTTTTTTTCATCAATAACTTCCTGCAATTTTTGATACAAAAGGTTTTTGGCAGGACTATTATTTGCCATCACTCCTCCAATTATATTTTATTTTTCTTTTTTTTTCATTTTTACAAGCAAGAATGATCTCGCTTAAACTCGGTTCTTCCAGATAGAAATCGGTCGTTCCCGAGCCAATATCTGCTAGATAATGCGCATCTGAATTACGGATCAAAGCATAATCCTTTAAGTAAGGATACTTCTGCAACAATCCTTTCACATCACAATGTGCTGTAATTCCCACTGCAATAATTTTTGGATTTTGCGGGATAAATCCTAACTGACTGATTACACTATTAGTATATGCATCAACATGAGCAGGGAAACCGAAACCACCATAGATCTCAATTTTTTTTATTACCGTTTCCAATGTCCAGACTGATGAATTTATCAATGCTCTATTAATAGTTCGAATAATATTCTCATCATCATCTAGAACAACCTGATCACCAAAATAATCCGGATCATTTTTAATGGATAACAAAGAATTAAAAAGTTCTTTATTAAACTCCCGGGCAATTTCCCAATTATCAAATAAAGCAATAACATGAATTTCTTCCGCTGTTTGGATCTCTACACCATATATGTAGTTAATTCCAAATTCAGCTGCTGCTCTTTGATAAACACATGAATTTGCCATTGAATTATGATCTGTTACGGCAATAATTTCTATTCCCATCTCACTGGCTTTCTTCATCACAGCCTTGGGTGACATTTCTAGATCACCACAGGGAGACAGTACAGAATGCAGATGCAGATCAGTTTTATACAACCGCAAAATATTTCCTATTATTTTGAGTGCAGAAGACCGTATAATATTCCTGCAATCTCAAAAGTTGATAAAGAACTATTTATAAGACATACGTTTTCTTCATTAGCTTTTAATATTACTGTTTGATCAGGTAAGATACTTTTTGGGAAGACAACAGCTGGTAAACCAGTAAGAGATGCAACTGCTATCACATTAAGGTGACGCATAATAGTTATCCACAGATGTCCTTCTTTTGCATTTCCCATAACATCACTTAAAAGGTCTGAAGCATATCCATTTGTGATTTCAATATTCTCCAGATCTTTATCTTCTGTTAAAACTTTTCCGTCAATCAATGGCATTAGTTCTTTTAATGTTATTTTCATTTCTTACCTCTATTTGCTTTATCCTGGATCTCTTTTCTAAGCAAAACTACACAGTCACCAATTTTTGCATTTCCCATTACAATATCTTCGGCAAGTGATTTGCATGTTGGAGAGCCACAAGCTGAACAATCCAAACCGGGAAGCTGTTTTAAAATTGCATTAATTTTTTTCATTTTAGATAAGGCTATCTTTATATCATCATCTAAAGTCATAATAGGACGCGGATCCAGTGGAGGAACGTTGAATTTTCCCTGTTGATACATATCTTCAAAATATTGGTCGTTAAATTCTTGTTCATTGGCATTTCTTACCAGTGATCTAATTCTACTAGTAGCAATAAATGAGTTTTCTATATTCAATACACCACCAACACAACCATTCGTACAGCTATTCATTACAATATAATCCAAATTTTCTATCTGTTGATTTTCAATTTTTGCTAGAATTTTAATCGCATTATCCACACCACTTACAGCCATGGTTTTTAACCGTCCATCATTAACTTCTTCTGCTTCCATACCAGATATAGCCCAGCTTAATCCCTTTGGATAAATTTCTATATCCTCATCATTCTCATCATAATCATTTTCTGTGAGTTCTGTCATTATTCTACAATATATTTCCTGAATTGAAATAGCTCCATCTTCCAGATTTTTATAAGTTCCTTCCGGCTGATGAACAGCCGTAACTTGTGACACACAAGGTACGATAAGGAAGATACCAATCTCATCTTCTTTCAGGTTTTGTTCTTTGCATATTTTTTTCCGGAAGTATACTGATAACATACTCATTGGTGCTTCTAAGTGTAAAATATTTGGTAAGAGAGACGGAAATCTTAATTGTATCAGTCTTACTATCGATGGACAGTTACTTGAGATTATTGGACGAATATTTTTATGTTTGTCTAAATACTCGCGAATAATACTACTCATTTTTACAGTTACCATAGATTCTTCTGCTACTTCATCAAATCCAATTTTAAGAAGAGTTTTTTTAGCAGTTTTGTATCCAATATTTGCAGGGAATTGTCCGGCAAATGAAGTTGATATAATGGCAAGTTTATACTTGAACTTATCAATTGAAGAAATATGATCTGCATATGTTTGTATTGCTCCAAAGGGACAAGCAACTACGCATTTGCCGCAATCAATGCAACGTGTTGCATCCAGTTGAACTTTCCCATTTCTAACTCGCAAAGCTTCTGTAGGACACACCCTTACACATTTTGTACAACCCGTACATTTTTCTTCGATCAACTTTATTGCATGAAAATACTTTTTTCTTTTTGAATTCATAATTTATCCAAAATATATTATTACTTCTAAAAAGGTTTTAACACCTTCTTCAGAAATTATATGTAATATATCACAATTTTTTATTATATTCGGCAATCCCATTCCAGCACCAAAGCCCATTTCACGCACCTGTTCATCTGCAGTAGAATATCCTGGTGAAATTGATTTTTCAATATCTCCCATTCCCGGGCCATCATCATCAAAGACAATATGTACGCGATCAGGAAAGTATTTACTGGTGATCCTCCCCCCCCTGGAATGAGCTGTGATATTAATCTCTGCTTCATAAGAAGCAATTGCGGCTCGACGTAGATAAACGTGATCTACTCCTAATTGCTTCAAGGCTATTTTTATTTGAGCTGAAGCCTTACCAGCATTGATGAAATCTTTTTCACCAAGTTTAAAGTTCTGAACAAAGTCAGGTATAGGCGTTGAATTAACTTGCCCTAATCTCCTGTTTTCATACGCTGGTTGTGCATACCAGAATTCTGACATATTATATTTTACAACTTCTTAAACCGGAATTAAATAGAATTCCACTTGATCTATAAAGTGTAAACTTTGTTGATATTAATGGAAGTTTTCTTTCTTTTGCCATATCAATAATTTCTTTTGGAGGAACCTTACCCCGAACAAACACAATGCCAAACAAATCTATCATATCTGATAGTCTGATGATCTGCGGATTGGTTAATCCAGTGAGTAATAATGTAGATTCCTTCGTACACATAAGAATATCGCTAATTAAATCTGAACCAAATGCACAGGTTATTTCTTTCTCTTTATCAACATCTTCAAACAAAAGATCTGCTTCCAATAATTCTACAATTTCTTTCAACTTCATAATCTCACCTTAACAATTATATTTTTTTATTTTTATTAATTAATAAGTGAGCAAAATCCAAATTATAATAGTTATGGTCAAGCAAAAAATGAGAATACATTCTCATTTACAAGAAATTGGATTTTTACTTATTATTTTCTTAAATTTTTCCAATTTATTTTTTCACTTTTTTAACTATAAATTAATTGTCAAATGGAATTCTTGCCATATTGTTAATGATTATCAATTTCACATAGTAGTCACCATATCCTCTTATTTATCAATAAGATATAAAATTTTCTGGATCATTTTAATTAATATTTCTCTTTAATAAACCTTAATACTGATATTTTTTTTAAAACTCTCGCTATAATTAATATTTAAGATATATATATCAGAAATATTTTAATTTTTTTTATAGTGAAACTAAGTTATTTGCATCAGTGATAGATTGCAAAATGGTAAAAGCATTAGAAAGTGTTCCAACGGCTACTTTATCCTCAACATTATAAAATTTCAGACAGTTTCCACAGATTAAAAGTTCAACTCCTAAATTTTCAAGTTCAATTAATGCTTCCAATACGGGTGAGTTTTCTAGAACCAGTTTTACCCCTTCATGATAAAAAACTATCTTATCAGGAAGCGGGTGAACTTCTTTAATATTTGCAATAAAACTGTGTGTTAGCATCTGTCCGAGTTCATCAGCAGCTATGCCATTAGTTTTAAAAACATAAATGTGTTTTCCAATTTTAGAAGATGGATTTTGTTCCTTAATTAATTCCCCGGATTTCTTCGCAGATAATATGTAGTTACCATCATTTTCTTTAACATCAAATTTATATTTATGATTTTTAAAAGCCATTTGTACATTTTTTAATGCAGCGCTGTTATCAACAATAATTGTAAAAGATTCAGTTCCATCTTTAATTTCTCTAATCGCAAGCACTACCGGTTGTGGACACGAGAGTCCTTTAACATCTATGGTTTTCATAATTCTCCCTAATTATTTCTTTGTAAAAAATAATACTTATATCTCATTATTTATCATTTCAGCAATATAGATAATTTGTTCTTCCTTAATAGTTAATACATCAATAAGAAAATCTCCTTTGCGAAGAATTCCAAGAATAGGTTTATCTAATCCAAGCAAATTCTTATGAAGCTTTTTCGCATAGTTTTTATCATCTTTTCGTATTATTTTAACTGCCAGACTATTGATTTTCAATTGAGGTAGCGTTCCTCCCCCACATTGAGCTTTACTTTCAATAATTTCTGAATTTATATTATATTTTTTTAATTCTAATATTAGTTTATCAGCATAATTTTTTAATTCACTTTTATTACGATTCAGGGTTTCAAAAATGGGTACTTTGGTAAGGAGATCTTCATCATTCATATAGAAACGCATTACAGATGAAAGTGCTGCTATCGTCATTTTGCCAACACGAAGAGCACGCATCATAGGTGCTTTTGCAATTTTTTGTATAAGTTTCCTCTTTCCTGCAATAATCCCAGCTTGCGGTCCACCAAGTAACTTATCTCCACTAAAAGATACAATATCACAACCTGATTTTAAACTGCTTCTTACATCTGGTTCATCACTCAATGGCAGTCCAACCGGTTTCCTAAGCAATCCTGAACCCAGATCATACACAAATAGTAGATCGTGTTTCTTTGCTAAAGCAGAAAGTTCAGTTAAACTGGCTTCTTCAGTAAAGCCATCAATATAATAATTAGATTTATGTGCTTTAAATATCATTGCAGTATTTTTTGTTATTGCTTTTTCATAATCTGAAAGCCTGGTGCGGTTTGTAGCTCCTACTTCTATCATTTTACAACCGCTGGCTTCCATGATTTCAGGAATTCTAAATGAGCCACCAATCTCAATAAGTTCACCTCTGGAAATTATTACTTCTTTACCTTCTGCAAAAGTTTTCAAAATTAACATTACTGCCGCTGCATTATTATTCACTACAACAGCATCCTCCGCCTGGCAAGTAAATTTTATTAACTCAGAAATATGGATACTCCGTTGCCCTCTACGTCCGGTTTTTAAATCAAATTCCAAATTAGAATAATTACAAATTATTGGTTTTAATTCTTGCAATACATACTCACCTAAAAGAGCACGTCCCAGATTTGTATGTAAGGCTATTCCCGTTCCATTTATCACTTCTTTCAGGCTTTTATCACCTATTGAGCGAATAGTGGTCTTTATTTGTATGATGATCTCGTCAAGTTCAGCAATTTTTTTACCTGCTAGAATATCTGATCTTATTTCATCCAATACTTTACGAATTGAAAAAGTTACAAGTTCAGATCCATATTTGCCAGTTAAATTTTTTATCTCTTCATTATTTAGGAGATTATCTACTCCCGGAATCTTTTGCATTTCTTTTTTCATTCTTCATTCCTAATTCATTATATTTTGTTTAAATAATTTATTTATTAAAAACGTCAACAGAAAATAAACTGGTTTGATTTGATGATAATAATTAAAAAATATTTAGAGGAATTATTATTAAAAAGAATCTTTATTTGAGTACTTCATATTCTTTGTAATCCATAAAGTATAAAAAAATGGCACGCCCGAAGGGACTCGAACCCCAAACCTCCTGATCCGTAGTCAGGTGCTCTATCCAATTGAGCCACGGGCGCACGTATGGGTTAATCCAATTTTATCGTTTATTATGTCAAGAATTTTAAACCTTTTAAATTATATCTGAACTAAGTTAAATAATTTCTTATATGCTTGACATCCAGAAGACTTCAAATTATCTGAAATGAATAATTTGAGGTATAGATGAAGAAAAAAATATTGATCATAACAACTGGCGGAACGATAGCTATGAAGCATAATAGCCCGTTCGGTGTAATTCCGAATGATGAGTTTACCGAGCATCTTCGTTCCTTTCCACAATTGAAACAAATCGCGGCAATTGATGTTCATGAATTTTCTAATATTCCAAGTCCATTTATGACTCCCAAAAAAATGCTGGAATTAGCTAAAATAATTGATGATAAAATTATAGATTATGATGGGATAGTTATTACACATGGAACTGACACCTTGGAAGAGACAGCCTATATGATGGACATTATATTGAAGACAGAGAAACCTGTGATCTTCACAGCAGCTATGCGAAGTGGTTCTGAACTTGGTCTTGATGGACCCAGAAATATAGTTGGTGCTGTACGTGTTGCAGGTGCAATTCATTCATCAAATCGTGGTGTATTAGTCGTTATGAATGATGAGATAAACTCAGCACGTGACGTTGTGAAAGCAGATTCCAGTAAAACTGATGCTTTTATTAGTCCCTCACTTGGTCTGCTTGGAATTGTTGAACCCGACAAAGTAATCTTTTACCGTAAATCTGAAAACCATGAAAAGATAATTACTAATTCTATAGAGCCCAATATTGATTTAATAAAATGTTGCAGCGGTATGGATGGCAGGTTTATTGAAGCTTCAATTAATAATGGTGCAAAAGCAATTGTATTAGAAGCCTTTGGGCGGGGCAATGTCCCCATAACTATTCTACCATCTCTTGAGAAAGCTCTTGCAAAGAACATCCTCATTATTCTCATTTCGAGAACCTATACTGGCCGAGTATTGCCAGAATATGGATATCAAGGCGGTGGATTATTCCTCCAAAAAATGGGAATTTTACTAGGCATTGATTTACCAGGACCAAAAATGCGAATAAGATTAATGGCACTATTCGGGAAATTTAATAATGTAATTGATGTGAAAAAATATTTATTAAATTTTAAGGAACATTAAATGATTATTATTTTGGAAATAGTAAAACAGTATTTTGCTCATCACATTATTTTTAGTGCTGGGTTATTACTTATTATCGGGTATATTTTTGGACAATTAGCTGAAAAGATAAAGCTGCCAACCATTACCGGATACATTCTTGCCGGAGTAGTAATAGGAAGTTCAGGATTAAAATTGATCCGACATGAGAATATGGAACTTTTATACATTCTCTCAGAGATCACGCTTTCATTTATCGCTGTTATTATCGGCGGTGAATTCTCATTTTACAAACTGAAATTATATGGAAAAAAAATATTTATACTTACTTTAACACAAATGCTGTTAACTTTTATCCTGGTTTCATTTGGATTATTAGCAATAGGGTTTTCTAATTATGTAGCATTTGTGTTAGGAGCAATTTCTGCTGCAACTGCTCCAGCAGCAACTGTAGTTATAGTTGAAAAGCTTAAAGCTCGCGGTAAATTTGTAGATTACCTCTATGGGATCGTTGCATTAGATGATGCTGGTACTGTCATTTTATTCTCTGTGGCTTTTGCGATTTCCGCAACTATGATGGGAGATATCAGTATTAATATTGCACATTCGGTCCTGCATGCTTTTAAAGAGATAATCATCTCCATATTGATAGGTGGATTTAGTGGCTTGATAATACATTTTGTAACAATAAAAAAGCATAATTTAAACGAGATAAAAATCATTTCATTAGGGATTATTTTCCTCACAACTTCAATTGCAATAAGCCTTCATCTTTCACCACTAATCGCAAATATGACTCTAGGTATGATATTAATAAATATGAACAAAAAGAATGCGCGAATACTTTTTTCTTTTGAACCAATGACACCACCCCTTTATGCAATATTTTTTGCCATCGCTGGTGCAGAATTAGATATTGGTGTATTTACAAATCCAGTTATATTGTTTGCAGGTTTTGCATTTATAATTTTAAGATTTGTGGGAAAATATCTTGGAATTTTTATATCCGGTACTGCTTTGAAAATAGAAAAAAACGTAAGAAATTATCTTGGATTGAGTTTACTTCCGCAAGCAGGAGTTGCAATTGGGCTGATGCTATTTGTACAGGCATCTCCTATTGTAACACAAGCATCACCGGAGATCCAAAGTGAAATAGCTGAAATGACAAATATCATTTTAATGTCTGTATTTGTTAATGAAATTATCGGGCCACCCTTATCTAAATTTGCAATTATAAAAAACCTGAAAAGGAGAAAATAATGGAATTTTCAGAAATTGTAAAACTTGAATGTTGTGAAGTTGACTTTAATTCAAAAGATAAAACAGAAGCATTGCATAACCTAAGTAAACTTTTAAAACGAAGTAGAGAATTAAGAGATATTGACGAAGATACCATATTTACAGCACTCAAGGAACGAGAAGATATGGGAAGCACCGGATTTAATAGAGGGATAGCAATTCCGCATTGTCAATTGGATAATATTGAAAAATTTATTATCGCTATTGCTGTAAGTAAAAGGGGAGTTATTTTCGATTCTATCGATAAAAAGAAATCCAAGATATTAGTTACAATTGCAGGGCCAAAAGGAGATAGAAATACACATTTAAAATTATTAGCAAAAGTTTCTCAGATATTAAAAGAGCCTGGTGTTATAGAAGATATCTTACAATCAAATACAAAGATAGGACTATATGAGGAATTCGTTAGAAATGCAAATCAACAAGTTGAAACAATGTCATCCGGGAAAGGTAAGGAAGTTTTAATGCTTCTTACCGTAAAAGATGAAAGTATAATGCAGAATATCACAGAAGTTTTTGTAGAATATGGAATTCAAAATTCCATTATTCTGCAAACTCAAAACATGGAAAATTTACTCTCTAAAACTCCTTTATTCATGGGATTCTTTAATTTCACTTCTGAAAAAAATCCTTTTAGCAAAATCATCCTTGTCAGATTGACGAAAAACCGTATTAATGCTTTAATAAAAGGATTAGAAGATATCTTTGGAGATTTGGATTCTTATTCTTCTCTTGGTATTATTACACTTGATATTTTCTTTTCGAAAGGAATTATTTGATGAATAATTTTGATAAACCAATTGATAGAAAAGGTACCAAATGCTATAAATGGGATTATAATAAAGAAATCTTTGGGAAAGAGAAACTTCTCTCAATGTGGGTCGCTGATATGGATTTTCAAGCTCCACCAGAAGTTTTGGAAATTCTAAGGAAACGTGTTGATCATGGTGTTTTTGGATATACTGGTTTGACAGATACATTCTATGCATCAATTGTAGACTGGATGGATCAAAGGTTTAACTGGAGAATTAAAAAAGAATGGATAGTAACAACTCCCGGGATAGTTCCTGCTATAAATTTTGCAGTTCAAACTTACACAAAAAGTAATGATAAAGTTCTAGTCCAAACTCCTGTTTATTATCCCTTTTTCACTTCGATAGAAAATAATGATCGCAAACTTGTTACATCTGAACTTAAGCTAATCAATGATCATTATGAAATGGATTTCGAAAACCTGGAAAAGAAATTGGCTGATGATGTTAAGATGATGATATTATGCAGTCCACATAATCCTGTTGGTAGGGTATGGAATACTGATGAATTAAAGCAAGTCTCTAAGCTATGTTTGAAATATGAAGTACTACTTATCTCTGATGAAATTCACTCTGACTTAATTCTTAGTGAGAATAAACATATTCCCATTCCAACTATTTCCAAGGAAATTGCCAACAATTCATTAACCATGTTCGCACCAAGTAAAACGTTTAATGTGGCCGGTTTATCATTATCCTATGTGATTATTCCAAATAAAAATATTCGGATAAATTTCCAGAAGACACTGCTCAATTTAGGACTACATGGTGGAAATGTTTTTGGCATTGAAGCATTGGAGGCATCCTACAGATATGGTCAAAAGTGGTTGGAAGAATTGCTTAATTATTTAGAAAATAATTATAATTTTGTATGTGACTTTTTACAAAAGAGAATTCCTCTTATCAAACCTATTAAAATGGATGGAACATATCTGATGTGGCTGGATTGCAGGGAAATGAAACTTTCGCAGGAAGAACTTGTAAGCTTCTTCATTAACAAAGCTGGTTTGGCTTTTAATGATGGATTAAAATTTGGTAAAGGTGGAGAAGGTTTTATGCGTATGAATCTGGGCTGTTCCAGAAAATTGATAGAGCAAGCTTTAATCCAGTTGGAATCAGCTTATAAGTAAATTCAATAAATTATTATTAAAAAAAAGGGATCCGGACAGGATCCCTTTTCTTATTTGTGTAACTATTTTCTAACGATGGATTTCATCATAGAGAATATTCTCCCATACTTCCCAATCATTTGGTGTACTACCCCAATTATAAACACCATTCCAATCTCCTTCATCCGGCGGGGTAATTGCTCCATTGGTGTCTCCACCATGTTCGTCGTCCTTGTAGGAAGTGTACCAGACTCCGTTAGCATCCCAGTTCACCAGGTTATCTCCCATGTAATCCAGAGTACCACCATCAAACTTAAAGATAACATTTTCGGCAATTGTCAGAGAGTTACCCGTATTAATATTAATTCCCTGCCACAGAGCACAGAAAGGTACTTCAGTCTCTGTCCAGGAAATATTTCCTTCTATACCACAACTAGTTCCCTGATTATCTACATAGATCCCATTATAAAGGTTAGTTTGAGATGTGTTTTCCGGATTATGAAAAATATTGCTTGAATCCAAATTGAGTGAACCATTTATTCTCAAGGGCTTTTCGTTATTATAGAATTCGTTAAAGGCAATCTCAGTTCCTGCAGCAGCATGCCAGGCGTTAAGAACACAATCGCTGGCTCCTTTATTATGGACAAAAGTGCAACTTGTAACACTGACTGTAGTACCTGAATCTAATTCCAAAGTATGATCTGCACCGTAACCACCACCATAATAAAACTTGCAGTAATTAAAAGAAGATATATTATTCATTTCCAAAATTTTGATGTAGTCCCAGTCTCCCGGACCGGCAGATGTAATAGAACCATCATTATTTGTATCACCGCCTACAGCATCGTCTTTATAAGAAGTAAACCAGATAGGCTGAGACAGCGTACCTTCTGCAATCAGAGTACCATGCACCCACCAGTCATTATTCCACAGCTTGATCATCACACCCGGAGATAGTGTTAATGATTTACCCAATGCAATTGACATTTCGCTGCCATCAAAAACAAATGGCACTTCGGTTTCACTCCAGATTAAACTTCCTTCAACAACCATATTATTGACCTGGATTCCATTATAATCATTTTCATTTGTACGTCTATCGGGATCATGGAAAATATTGGAATCATCAATATTATAGGAACAATTGATATTAAGAGGCCAGATGTTATCAAAGAATACATTATTCTGAATTATTGTTCCAGTTCCAGCCTCAGATGCATTAAGTGCACCTTCTTCTCCTTGGTTATGAGCAACAACACAATTTGTAACGCTGACATCGGTATCTGAATCTAAGTAAATTACATGATTATCATAATATCCACCACCATAATAGATATTACAGAAATTCAAGTTTGATTGATTATTGTCACCAGCAACACTGATGTCATTCCAGTCACCACGAGCAGGGTCTGTAGCATTACCGTTACCATTCGTATCACCACCATGAGCATCGTCATGCCAGGAAGTAAAGGTAATGGGTAAAAGCTCTGTTCCTTCTGCAATCATCAAACCACCTGAGCTTCCCCAAACACTAAAACGAGCAGAATCTTTAAATTTAATCAAAGCTCCTGCTTCGATAGTTAAAACAGCTTGGATTAGAATTTCTCCATCGATCAGGTAAATATTATTATTTGTCCAGGTTGTATTACCCACAATATTACTTTCAATTAAAACAACTGTAACTGGTTGAAGCTGGAAATCAACTTGTGTATTCACTCCAGCGTCAACTTCAACATCCTCTTCAACCTGCATATTAAAACCCTCAGCAGTACAGGTGAATGTGTAAGTACCTTCATCTGTTTCGAAAGAATAGGTTCCACCGGTTCCAGAAGTTGCAACGTCGGCAGTACCGTCATTAACTACAGCTCCAACTATAGCTTCTCCTGTGTTAGCATTTGTCACAATCCCTTCTACTATACCGGGTCCATCAGGTCCTGCTGGATCTTCTTCACATCCAATAAAGAGTAAACTGAAGATCACAACAAGCACAGCCAATAATTTGTTGATTTTTGTCATAAGTCCCTCCTACTAAATTAGTTTATCAATTTATCTTTTACTAAAAACAATAAAAACAAAACTAAAGTCAAGATTTTAATTATTTGATAGTATGTCATATATTGTTCCATTTGTATTTTATTAGATCAATTCTGTCCGCTATCACTTGAACTCCTTCACTTTCCAACATAGCTTTCTGCATTTCAAAACCATCACCAGGTCTCATTGATATCCTGCCTTGTGAATTGATCACGCGATGCCAGGGAAGATCATATTTTTCAGAAGATGAATGAAGAATCCTGGATATCTGTCTCGCAGCTTTATTGTTACCGGCAAGTTGTGCAATTTGACCATAAGTAGCAACCTTGCCGACCGGGATCAACTTTATGATCTCAACTACGCGTTTGCTGAAATGAGTGATAATGACTCCTGAATCTTTACTTACTCAATCTAAGTTTGTTGTCAATCAAAGCTTTTACGGGTGCTAGACCAGTTACTTTTCCTTCATGTATTGCTTTTAATATTGTTCCACCACCGGAAAAGAAATAGTAGTTAGGATCATCAATTGCCTGAATATATTTCCCTGGTAGCATTGAACGAAGCTCTTGCAGTGTATCTCCACCACCAAACATTTTATTGGCTTTCTTGTTTTCATCGATAAGGGAATACATTTTCTTTGTACCTTCCCTAAAAGATGGGGTAAAACCCATCACTGCATTCACAAAAATACTTTTGGCTCCCAATACAATGTCTCTTATCTCTGGAACATCAAAAGATGATTCATGAACATCAAGAACATAATTCAATTTTGCTCCCGATTTTAATTTTCTTACATCGAGTTTTCTATATTTTCCTTTGAACTTACCTTCCATTGTATCTGATTCTACTATAAATGGTGGTTCAATCAATTTGCCGGGGTATTTTTTTGATAGTTTATAAAAATCTTTCGCTATTTTAATTTCCGCTGAGGCAATTCCCTTAATCTCAATATTATATTTTACGCTGAGATAAGCATTGTAAATAACCCCACCCAGTATCAAGTAATCTACGTTTTCCAAAAGTGAATTAAGAGGACCAATTTTAGTATCAAATTTTGAACCGGCTATTATTGCCAGCATAGGATGATTCGGATTATATAGTTGATCGAGATTTTTTATTTCATGCTGCATCAGATAACCTGCATAAGAAGGAAGATGCTCAGTTAGTCGTATTGTTGAAGTATGAGGTTGCCAGGAACCAAAAGCATCATTCACAAAAATATCAGCCAGACCTGCCAATTGTTCTCCCAATTTTTCAGCTTCCAATCCTTGAGCTTCCTCCCCTTTGAACCAGCGAATATTCGGCAGATAGATCCCATCAATTTCTCCTTTTCGCAATTTCTTTATAAGAAGATTAACTCCTGTGTCAATTCCAATATAGCCACCATTTTCTTTGTCTTCTCTAAAATCGGGAACAATAAATTTAGTGAAGAGTTTGCTATAGAGGTAGTCTACAATTGGTGTTACATCAAACTTGGAATCCATATTTATCTTTCCAGTCTTCTTATCTTTTGGTCTGCCCACGTGTGACATCAGGATCAATTTACCACCCTTTGACAGAATATTGAACAGTGTACCAAAAGTTTTATCAATCCGAAATGGATCTTTGATCATATGTTCCTTAGCTACGTTATGATCAACACGAACTAAAACTATCTTACCCTTAAGGTCTGCATCCTGAATTCTGGGAATATCAAACATTAATCCTCCAATTATTATTTCTTAAAAATTTATTTTACATTATCAATTAGTGCTTTAACCTGCGCCATTCCTCTTGGTGAACCTTGTTCAATTGCCTTTAGAACAGCACCACCACCAGTGAATATGTAATATTTTGGGTGATCTAGTGCAACAATGTACAGACCCGGTAATAATCTTTTCAATTCCTGCATTGTATCACCACCACCATATAGTTTGGTTGCTTCTGTGTTAGTATCTATCAGTTCATCTAAAGCTATTGTTCCTTCATTGAAATGCGGAGTTAATCCCATCACAGCATTTACTAAAATCGTTTGTGAAATCTGAAATATTTTCTTTACTTCTGGAATTTCAAAGGAACTTTTATCTATATCCAACACATAGTTCAAGCTTGCTCCTGCTTTAAGTTCATGAATATTATGTGAGCGATGTTTCCCCTCTAATTTTCCTTCTAATACATCCGATTCAACAATTACAGGGAGTTCCACAAGCTTGCCGGGAAATCCTTTTGCAAATTCAACAAACTCTTTTGCCAGAGCCAAATCAGTCTCAGAAATTCCCTTTATTGTAAAACCATATTTTGCGCAAAGATAGGCATTGTAAACTACGCCACCCAATACTAAATAATCTGCAACTTCCAAAAGTTTATATAATGGTTGGATTTTTGTATTGAATTTAGAGCCGGCAACAACAGCTAGAAACGGTTTCTGAGGTTTATATATACGCTGTAAATTCTCAATTTCCTTCTGCATCAGGAATCCAGCATAAGAAGGTAAATATTTACAAACTCCCACTGTGGAAGCATGAGGTTGCCATGAACCAAAAGCATCATTTATGTAAATATCCGCAAGACCTGCTAATTGATTCGCAAATTGATCCGCCAGTTCTCCACCGGATTCTTCACCCTTGAACCAGCGTGTATTGGGAAGATAGATCCCTTCAATCTTATCTTCTTTCAATTCACGTATCATATGATTTACAGAGGTTTCCAATCCCATGTATCCTTGAGTAGGATATTCTACAAATTTTGGGATTTTAAGTTTTATGTGTAACTTACTTTCTAAATAGTCTACAATCGGCTTTACGGATGTATCTTCAGATATCTCAATCTCCCCGGTTTTCTTATTTCGGGGTCTACCGATATGAGTCATCAGAATTAATTTACCACCTTTAGCACTGATGTAATATAACGTTCCAAGGGTTGCATCAATTCTGTACGGGTCATGGATCAATCCTTTTTTGACTACATTATGATCAACTCGTACAAGGACAACTTTACCTTTCAAGTCAGCATTTTGAATTTTAGGAATATCAATCAAATCAACACCTCCAATTTTATGAATTATCCAGATCGGATTTTTATTTTCTTTTTTTTTAAGGCAACTATTTTCTCAAAATTGTTTCAAATAAAAAAAAAGCCCTACGATTTCGTAGGGCTTTTAATAATCAAAATTATCTATTTTAACAAAATCACTTTTTTTACACTTGTGTAGTCACTTTCTTCGCCTTCCACATCAAATGATGAGAGATAAACACCACTGGAAACTTTTTTCCCATTGGCATCTTTTCCATTCCATACAACACTGTGCATTCCAGCAATTTGATATTTCTTCACTAAAGTATTTACTAATTGTCCTTTTGTATTATATATTGATAAAGTCATATTTGCATTATTTTTTAAACTATACTTTATCGTTGTTTCAGGATTGAAAGGGTTAGGATAATTGCCGATCAATTTAGTATTATTAATAACCTCATTACCTGCATTTGTTTGAGTAATGGTTAGAATAATAGGGATAATGGTTTCCTCTCGATTGTCAATTATGGTAATATTAGTATCGTAGCTTCCCGAAATCATATCTGTCGTATCAAAACTAAGCTCAATGTTTTGGGAAACACCAGCGGGCAAAGTTCCACTTGTCGGATCAAGTGACAACCAATCAGCTGTTTCAGACATATTATAGTCCATAGATAAACCGCCAATATTGGAAAGCTCCATAATCTCCAATGATACTGTGTTTGCTGACATCTCTATAGAGAAATAGGTGGGATCTACAACTAATTCTGCTGGAGTTGGATTTCCTGCAATAGTAAAAGTATGAGGATCAGGTTCACCAATAAATGGGTGGTTTGCACTATGCTCAGATTCATCGGCAGCATGAATGAAGTATGATACTTCACTTCCGGGATCTAAGGCTGGAATCATTGCAGAATAGTTATCACTACCTATTGATGCCATTACTATTGAGATAAATTCACCATTATTCATTTTATAATTCACAAGCAGTGAATCTGCATAAAGTAGTTCACCACTGTAAGGAATTATTTGCGCCACAATATCAATCTCTTCTCCTGAAGGCATTTCTTCAAAGATCGGAACATGCTGAATATAAAGCATCTCTCTGTCAGCAACACCACGGGTTCTGCAATGAAGTGCATCAGTAGAAGCCCAGCTTCCTGTGAAACCCAGAACTTCATAACCGGGCATAGCATCTTCATAAACCTGCAAAGCTGCGTCATCATAAGCTGTATTACCTGTTATGGGAACAAAAACCCTGTCATTCAATATTAGAGAATTTGTATAAGGTTGATCGTAAGGCGTATTTACTCGATAAACTTCATACGGCATTCCATAAGAAGAAGTCTGTGCGGCAAAATAAGCCGCTGTCACTTCGATCTCATCATATTGCGGATGGGTGACAGGAACTTCTCTTATCAGTATTTTATCAACATCTAGAAATTTTCCCCAACAATCTATATGATCGATATAAGTATTATTGGGATCGGGGACTTTATGATATGTTTCAACTCCCAGGTAATCCAGAACGAATTGATCTATTTGAGCAATTGTAAGAGAAGGATTTTCTGTGACAACAAGTTCACTTGATGCAGAGATGCTCATTCCGTCTGTCATATAATTTCCACCGGTATGGATTAAATCCATTCCATAGAGATCTAATCCAAAATAATCTGCTACAACAATTGGAATTTCATCATCATCAGGTCTAGGACGATTGTATGGAAAATCAACAATCGCAATTTCTCCACCATTGTCTATAAACCAAGGACCAAAATCTCGTACCCAGTATGAATCTGTAGAAGCATTTATGAATTCACAATTTTCCAGATTTACACCGTTACTCTGATAGCTGGTCTCACATTGATTTTGCTGATAACTTTCAACAATCGTATAGACTTTTGTATCTTGGGACATTTCAGCAATAAGGGCATAGGGAACTCCAAGTGGATAAACTACAAGTACACCTTCCATTTGTTCAAATTCAGATGTTTGGCGAACTTCACCAACTGGTGGATCTGTTGGAGTAAAATTTCTTTCATAATATTCATTTAATAGAAGCTCATCCAAATGCAAGAAATGTGCTAGAATAGGATTATCTATTGTTTTTTTTGTAACATTGTTCATACCATTTAAAGATATTGCCTGAATTACAAAAACTAAAAAAAATAAAACTATGATCTTTCTCATCTTTTCCTCTTTATTTATTAATACACAATAATGATTCCAAGAAATTATATTAATAATATTAAGCAATGATTATGTTTTATAAAGCAATAAAATATTCATTAAATATGACAAAATTATAAACAATTGGTTGAATTAAAACTATGTCTCACAAAAAAAATTAGCCCCGGATAACCGGGGCTAATTAACACTGCCAGTTTTAGACAGTTATCTTTTATTTCATCAAGATCATTTTCTTTGTAGCAGTATAATTACCGGTTCTCATTTTGTAGAAGTATATACCGCTTGAAACTGACTTACTACTGTTATCTTTACCATTCCAAACAACATTATGATATGCTGCATCAAGATATTCATTTATAAGTGTTTTAACGAGCTGTCCTTTCATGTTATAAATGTTTATGGAAATATTACCAGGCTCATTCATTGAGAAACTGATATTTGTTACTGGATTAAATGGATTTGGATAATTACCTGTAAGTTGAGTTTCAGTTGGTTTAAGCACACTATTGAAATCTGTGTGATCAATAACTGCATCATCTGACATTTCTGATTCCCAATCTCCATCATAAACAGTTACAACATTATACGTATACGTTCCACTTGGAACATTCAGATCCTCATAAGGTGAAATTGATAAATCCTCTGCTATCATAGCATTATCACGGTATACTTTATAAGAATCTATACCTCTTTCAGCTGGTATTTCCCAACTTATGATTATGTTTGGATCTTGTGATTCAGCTAATACATTGATCGGTGCTGGGAGGATAACATTAACATTAGCCGGTTCAGAAGGATTTGATTCTCCGTCATCATAAACTGCAGTCACTGTGTAAGCATAATTACCAGCATCTAATGCCTCATCGGTATATGTGAGTGTTGCAGGATCAGTGATCTCAGTAAGTTCTGTACCATCTTCATATATTGTATATCCAGTAAGGGAACGTGTCTGTTCTGTTAATTCGCGAGTAATTACTTTGTTTTCTAATGCAATATTGATTGTTTTCTTCTCTGTTGTATTCTCTGTGAGGAATTCAGTTGGAGTTTCCCAAGTTATTACTATATCGTTATAATCCATAATTTCCGCTTCAACGTTTTGTGGTGGGAAAGATGGATTCATTGCGAAATTAATAGTAGTTGTTTGATCTTCTTGCACAATCACATCTTCTATTAATATATCAAAATAATTAACTGCTGAACATGTGAAATCATAAGTTCCAACACTAATATCAAAAGTATAGGATCCGTCAGCCCCTGATACAGCCAAGCCTGCAATATCAGCACCATCAATTGGAAAACCTGAGTCAGCATCAGTTACAACACCGGCTACAGTTCCTACAACAGCTATTGTCCCACCACCTAAGATTACATTATCTACGTACCAGTTGTTAATGTTGTAAGAATATCCGTCAAAAGTCCAGGCAATCTGGAAAGTTGGTGAACCAACATCTGGTGTTGTAATTTCAATTTCTTCCAATTGTGGACCAAAGTTAGAAGATGGGAATGTTGTAACTGTATTCCAGGTTAATCCATCACTAGTAGTTTCAAGTCTAATTGTATAATTCCCATTATAATTATCAACGGTTTGCATAAATGAAAGGTTTAAACTGCCTGCACCGGTTGTGTTCACTGGCTTGGAAACAAGTCTCTGAACAGCAGTTGTAGATGGTGACCAGTAGAATTCAGCTTCAGGAGTTGTACCTCCTGCATTACTACTGCTTCCCTGAGTCCAGTTACTTCCACCTTCAGTAGTCCATTCAATAGGAAGCCAAGAATCAAAATATTCTTCAATCAAATAGCCACCTATCTGAGCTGAGAAATTTCCACTTCCGCTAACTCCCTGGCCACCAGCAAAATCAATTACAAATTCAGCTAAATGAGCTTCTGGAGTAGCTTCATCAGAAACAACATTATATGAAACCTCTGAAGTATTACTAAATGTAATATCTCCGAATGCCTGAGCCGTTGGTGTATTTATAGTTACGTATGGATCAACTGACGACAAAATACCATATATATCAAAAGCATCTGATGCACCATTATTTTCCAAGGTTACATTAATATCAACAGTTTCACCCGGATCCCACATATAGTCACCATTACCACTTGCAGTATCATCAACAAGAAATTCTAAGAATTCTACGTTTGGAGCAAGAGCATCAATGCTGAAATAACTTAACCATGTCTCTTCGCCAATTGAAGTTACTGTGAAATCTATTACATGACCATTCGGAACATCATTTGTTACTTCAATCTGGAATGCATCTTCAACTGTTACTAAAGTACCGGTATCAACATTTCCAAAATTTTCTGTTCCATCTATAATAGTTATATAAGGATCAGCACTTGTAATTGTAATATCAACATTAGTTGCTTGAGAGCTACCTACATTATTAACTATCATATCAAGGTCAATTGTTTCACCATAGTCAAGTGATCCATTATTATTACCAGCAGCATCATCAATTACATAAGAATCAAAAACTACATAAGGTCCATCTGGTGGTATAACCGGAATTGTCACATGATATCTATAATGATTTTGTTTAGTGATCACAAGATCAACAATTGTAGGTGGTATTTGCGGTTCAATAACTACAGAAACAGGAGAGCCTGTTCCTTCTGCAACACCAATTACTTCGCCATTTACAGATAATGCAATAAATGATCCTTCATCAGCTGAAACATCAAACGTAGGAAGACCACTAAGAAGTACCGGATTATGAGATACTGTAAGATCTTGCGGCACTTCAGAATAAATTGTGGTAAAGGCATCACCGTGATGATGGAAGAGATTATAAGTTACCTCTTTATCCCAAGTATTATAAGGCCATGCTGATTGCTGCAGGAAATATTTACCCGCTGCATTTCCAAAAGCCGGTAATACATCTCTTGAATCTGGTGTTGTACCATATGTCGGTAAGAAATCCGGCCACATATTATCAAACATTCCCCAAACATAAGTATCATTTACAAATGAATAAGATACTTCTGAAGCAGCTATTATGCCAAGTGCACCGGAATTAACACCATTATATTGATATCTATGGAATTTCTCGGCAAAACATTCACCACTCATATTATATTTTCCTGTGAGGCAATTGATCGAAAATATAAATGTCAGGTCAGTATTGGTAAGCCCGTTAATACTAGTTGAATTATAATTCGGTTCTCCCCAGCCTGTTTCTCCACCATGATCTCTATGCTGAAGTAGGAATGCTCCATCATTTATGGCATTATTCACCATTGTAGCAGTTCCACCTGTCCAGCCACCAAGTTCTACTGGTGTGGCAGGAATATAACCCAGATCACTCGGACCAAATTTATTTACCACAACAGATGTATTTGTAGCTGTTGACCAGGTAGTGCCTGGAGTACCGCTATTAACAGCATTAATTCTTACAGGATTTTTTCCCTGTTCGTGAAGGAAATATCCACCAACTGCTTCAGAACAGATCTGGAACCAGCGGTCAGTTTGCCAGCCCAAGGCAGTTATTGGATGATCATAGAAATCCGGATTTGTAGGTGGATTTCTTTCATAATTAATAAATTTTGTAACCATAGTTTCAAGGTGTGTTTCATTTTGAGCAGTCATTCTAGCCAGAATCACATCCGGCATACTATTCCCAGAAACATCAGCATAGATATTATCCGATGCACAGTAATTATCCCAGATAGGAGACACAACGGTATTACCTGTTGTTCCATAGTCACCCATCAGTAAAACTGCTGATGGAGCAGGATCCCAACCAGTAGATGGGTTCATTATATCATTAATATAAGCCTCAATAGCAGTTGCATTATTTCCACCAACTTCAGCAGTGGTTTTAATCACAGTAGAAATTCCCTGCATTGAACGGAATACTTTAATTGAATCCGCCCAGGCTAAGAAAGTTGCATCATCAGGACAAATAATCAGATAATCAGCACCATCACGAGTACGATTTCTAGTAGTATAATCTATAACTGGGAGTGATTCATGGTTAAGAATACTATCATTCAGAATCGGATCCCACCATCTACTACGAAGATTGTCAGCACCAAAATGTCCGTTTCCTCCCATAAATTCTACTTCAACCTGAAGATCACGATAAACCAGTAACTCTTTTGTTACAGGATTATATTGGAATGGAGTGATTCCTAACATCACAACATCTACACCGCGCATTTGAGTTTTCTCGCCAAGAGTAACCGGACTGGCAGGGTAGAATTCATTCTTTGAATAAATAGATTTATTTCTATTAAACTCGAGGGGAGTATCATCTGTATCCAGAGGTATTCTTGGAGCTGGAGCTACTTCTACGTTTGAAAAGATTTCGGTTCTTTTTGAAATGATATTCAATTTTGCATAGGCACCTTGTGGAAGAGCTATTAAACGCCCACCACCAGCTAAATTAGGTGCACCCTCATCGTTCTGTAAAAGCACATCCGGCAACAATATGTTTACCATATCCTCACCATTAACCCTGATATCATTTAGTGAAAACTCGCTTATTGAGTAGTTCACCTGAACACCAGAACCATTTCTTTGTTCTAAACTAAAGCCAGCACTTGCCCAGTTATCATTATATTTGATAACCTCAGAAGCAAAAGCTAAGCTAGCTAAAGCAAACATTACAAAAATAAGTAACGTTGTTTTTTTCATTTTATTCCTCCTATTTTTTTCTCTATTTTATTATAATAATAACATTTTATTATTTTTATTATTTATTTATTTTAAAAGAATTACTTTCTTTACACTGGTATAATCATTATTACCATCATCAATATCACAGGATGAGAAGTAAATTCCTGAGGAGACACTTTTACCATTATTATCCGTTCCATCCCAAACTATCTGATGTGATCCGGCAATTTTATTCTCACTTACTAAAGTTTTGATCTTCTGACCTTTGATATTATATATTGCTAAATTAACCTGAGAATCATTAGCTAAGCTATAACTGAATGTAGTAGTTGGATTGAATGGATTGGGGAAATTTCCAGTAAAATTTGTAACGTTCAACAGTTCATCATCTGCTGAGTTATAGAGATTAGTATCAAAGTATATCTCAACCTGGAAATCTCCACTGCTTGTATCAATATCAAGAATATCTGATACTATTTCACGTTCCCCATTATCCACAGGCATATCTATCATTATTGTAAATTCTAATTGCTCTTCAGCTGACATTGTATATGGAAGCACAAGATTAAAATCATATATACTCCAGGCAAAACTATTTCCACCTGACTCATCCATATTATTGATAATAATATCATTATCTGTATTATTAAATATTGAGAATTGCAATCCTTCTAGAGATTGATCATCGTAAAATTCTAATATTGTTGGTGTAATGATAACAGAGCCTAAAGGAAAAGTTATTTCATCGATCCAGCCACAATCCTGATAGGAAGCCACTCCTCCATCTTTATAATATTCCCACTTGAAAGTATGAAGACCCGTTTCAACAGTGAATGTTTCAAACTGCCAGTCTTCATTGCCACTCCAACTCCCATTCATTGTACTATCTATATAAAAACGTAAATAATCATAATTTTCTTCTGATGATACTTTTTGGTAAAAAGAAATTTCAGCATCAGCTTGTATGAACAAAGAAATTGAAAGTGCAGAAGTCTGGTCATTACCAATTATTCCTGATCTGGCAGAATAATTTCCTGAGTATACAGTTTCATCATCTATTACCCAGTTATTGTTCCCTGTTAGATTCCAACTACTTATAAATTCACCAGTTTCAAAATTTCCATCAGGCATTTCATATAACTCAAAATTGATATTGCTATTTGCTACAGTTACAAGATAATGATCTAATATTCCGGCATAATTCGAGTTATAAACAGTTATAGAATAATTATATTCATAAAGATCATTAATTACATATTCTCCAAAATCATTAGTATATACTGGAGCTATATTATAATCCTGAATTGCTACAACAGCATTTGCAATTGGTTCACCTGTATCACCATCAGTTACAACTCCCGTAAGATCTATAGTATCTGTTGAAGTAACTAAGGCAATATCTATTGCAGTAAGATTATCATTGATTGTAACGTTTTCAACAGTTTGAGAATCATACCCATAAGCAGAAAAAGTTACATCATAAGTACCATTAGTAAGCAAGCGATAATAACGTCCAAATTCGTTATCACTATTATAAGGTTCACGATAAACTCCAGAGTCATCTATCCCTTCAACAAAGATCTGTGCTACAATTGGCTCTAGAGTTCCAGCATCTGTAATATGACCGGTTAGTGTCGATCCATTAACTCGATCAAGCAGGATCATTGCCGCTTCAACATTGTCAGCACAAATTCCAGCTACCTCACCGGCAGGCGGGATAAATTGTGTAGCTAACTCTATTGTATAAGAAAAGATCCCCTGAGTTCCATAAGAATGATCATCGGTCGTTCCAGTACAGGGGTAAAGTTCCCATGATGCTTCCGGTGTATAATAACCACCACCTTGAGAAGGGATTGTGAGAGCCATATTAGTCGCAAGTTCTTCCAAAGCAGCTTGATCAGGTGCAATCACCTCATCAGCATAACCAAACGGATAAAGAATTAACTCACCATAGCTGTGATAGCTTATACCTGCTACAAAATGATGTGAGTTAATTAAGTTTTTAACAGCTTGAGTTTCCGGCTCAGAAAAAGCGGAAGTTCCCTGATAAGTTTCACTTGTCCAATTTGTGCTGGCTCCACCCCACTCCCAGCCATAATTTCTATTAGGGTCCACACCATCCTGAGGAGAATAACCAGTAACATTCAAAGTTCCATTTTCATTATTATCACGAATATTTTTACGCCACATCGTATTAATTTCGTCAGTTACAACTTTATGACCATTTGGATTTACAAGTGGAACAAACCATATTTGAGTATTATTAACATTATCCGTAATTTCAGGATCAGTTCCGTAATTATTGATAATATTATTTAAGACAGCCATACTAACTTCAAGACTAATAGGTTCACGAGCATGGTGTTCAGCCAGATAATAAACACAAGGTTCATCTTCTTCTATTGCAACATTATCTGAAACTTTCAAGGCCCATATTTCATGGTAATAATCATCGTATATACTATTACCAGCATCAGAGTATTCCTTTCCAAGAGTTTCACCAATATCAAATAATTTACATATAGCGGGATTATCCGCTTCTAGTTGCTGTAATTCTGTTAACATCTCTTCATAATCTCTATAACCATTAAGTTCGGTTGGATCATTAAGATTATTTTTCATTTGTTCTTCAGTTTGTGTAATAATTACATCATAACCTTGTTGAAGTATTTTTTGGTAATCAATTTCAGATACAACGATATCTAGAAATTCCCCAGGTTTAAAAGCAGCTATATCATAATTTCCATCAATAAAAGTACTTATAATTTGCGAGTTAGGATCTTCAAATCTAATAACTACACTGTTTGCAGCGAATAAACTAGAAATTGAAATAATCAAAGATAACAAAATAATTAGATAAAATAATTTCTTCCTCATTAATAACTCCTTTTTTACATAAGTTTTTATTGCAATAATTGTTCCAAGATTAGCTGTAAGTAGTTAATATATATAATAAAAAAACTGCCGGAAGATCCAGCAGTTTTATTGAATTTAGATAGATTATTTATAAATGGATCAATGTTTTTCTAATAACTTATTAAGTTCCATTTTCAAAGCTTCGATTTCACTATCAGATACTTCATCTTCATGATCAGCTTCTTTATATTGTAATCCTTTTTCAAGTGTTGTTAATGCAGTTCTATATTCACCAAGTTCCTTTTGTATATTTGCTAATTGAATATATGCATCGAAATGATCTTCTCTTGATTCAATTGCTTTCATTGTGGCGAATTCCGCACTTTTATAATCTTGGAGATTTTGAAATGCTTCACCTTTATGACGCCAGGGACATGACCATTTAGGAAAGTCTGCATTAAGTTGATCATAAATATGAATAGATTCATTAAATTTACCTAGTTCTAATAATAGATTTGCATAAGAAAATTTAGTCATATTATCCAATGAATCAGAATTGACCTTGAGAATATCAAGGTTCCTGTTTAATTCCATTGTATATAGATATGATAACATTAAGGCTGATTTATTATTATCAGGGATTTCATTATTTGAGTTATAATGTTCAATTGCTTTTTGGAAATTATCAAAATTCTGATCTTGCTGATATGTCATGAACAGATCATTGCCATTATGTTCATCAGCTACTAGTAATGTTATAATAAGTACTGCTATAATCAAAAATAAAATTTTTTGCATTTTAACTCCTGTCTAATTTCTAATAATCCCATCCTACATCCATCGGATGGGATTATTTATATTATCCTATTTGCTCAGTTCTTCTACAATGATCTCGTAATAAATAGATCGAAGATCGTGTTAAGAGTGATGCTGGGTCGCATCGCCCTGGCTGCTTTGATGTCATCAAGCTTGTAATATCCACCAAGATCAACAGGTTTTCCCTGAACTTCTACTAATTCTTTCAGTATTTGCTCTTCGTTATCTCTCAGATATCTGGCCAGTTTACCGAATCTGAATTTCATTTCCGGATCTTCTGTTTGATCTGCCAGAGCTTCTGCCCAATATTTTGTTAAGAAGAAATGACTACCTCTGTTATCCAGTTCTTTCACTTTTACAGATGGAGATCTTTTCTTATCAAGAAATCTTTCAGTAGCCTGATCCAGAGTTGTAGCCAGGATCTTGGCTTTCCTATTATCTGTTTTTTCACTCAAGTATTCCAAGGAAGCAGCCAGAGCCAGGAATTCACCCAAAGAATCCCATCGCAGATGATTTTCCTTGGTAAACTGTTGAACGTGTTTGGGAGCAGATCCGCCAGCACCAGTTTCAAACAATCCACCACCTTTCATTAGTGGAACAATAGAAAGTATTTTAGCACTGGTTCCAACTTCGAGAATTGGGAACAAATCTGTAAGATAATCTCTCAGTACATTACCAGTAACAGAAATTGTATCTTTCCCTTCTTTCATACGTTCAAGGGAAAAACGAGTTGCTTCGATTGGATTCATGAAGCGGATATCCAACCCTTCAGTATCATATTTTTTAAGGTATCTGTTAACTTTTTTTATTAATTCTCTATCATGAGCTCTAAATGGATTTAACCAGAATACAGCAGGAACTCCTGTTTTTCTGGCTCTATCTACAGCCAGTTTCACCCAATCACGAATTGGCAGATCTTTTACCTGGCACATACGCCAGATATCATCTTTCTCTACTTCGTGTACCATAATTGTTGTTCCAGATTCGGCAGTTATAACTACTTTCCCATCTCCCGGGCATAAGAATGTTTTATCATGTGAGCCATACTCTTCAGCCTTTTGAGCCATAAGTCCAACATTCGGGACATCTCCCATCGTCTCTGGATCCATTTTACCGTGTTGCTTGCAGAATTCGATCACTTCCTTATAAACACCAGCATAACTGCTATCAGGAATCACAAATAAAGTATCGTGCAATTTGCCATCTGGCCCCCACATTTTACCTGAATTTCGGATCGCCGCCGGCATAGATGCATCTATGATCACATCACTGGGAACGTGTAAGTTGGTAATTCCTTTTTCAGAATCAACCATCGCCAGTTTTGGCCTGATTTTGTATTCAGCATCAATATCTGCTTCAATCTCCTTTCTTTTTCCTTCAGGAAGAGCTTTGATCTTCGCATATAGATCGCCCAAACCATTGCTGGCAACAATTCCTAATTCTTTGAATGTATCAGCATGTTTTTCAAATACATCTTTGAAAAACACTGAAACAACATGGCCAAAAATGATCGGATCAGATACTTTCATCATTGTTGCTTTCAGATGTACGGAGAAGAGCACATCTTCTTTTTTAGCTTCCTCTATCAAACCTTCCAGAAATTTACGAAGGGCTTTATTGCTCATCACCGTACCATCGATGATCTCGTATTTCATTAAGGGTAAGTTATCCTTGAGAACAGTAACTTCACCCTGTGGATTTACAAATTCGATCTTGCAGTCCCCTGCAGTTTCTTTTGAGATAGTTTTGGCTTTTTCATTGGAAGCCAGATCACCACTGGTCATGTGCGATACATGAGATTTGGAATTTGGAGACCATTTCCCCATGAAATGAGGATTCTTCTTGGCGTAATTCTTCACTGGAGGTGGAACTCTACGATCGGAATTTCCTTCTCGTAGAATTGGATTTACTGCACTGCCTTTTATCTTATCATAAACAGCTTTAACCCTTTTATCTTCATCAGTTTTTGGTTCTACAGGATAATCAGGCACATTGTAGCCTTTTTCTTGAAGTTCCTTGATCGCTGCTTTCAATTGGGGTAAAGATGCACTGATGCAAGGAAGTTTAATCACATTTGCTTCCGGTTTCTTCACCAATTCGCTCAATTTTTCCAGATCATTTGGTCTTCTTTGTTCTTCAGCTAGCTTTTCTGGGAAATTGGCAATAATTCTACCTGCAAGTGAAATATCTCTGGTCTCTACTTGTATACCAGCTTCATTTGTAAACGCCTTGATTGTAGGCAACAATGAGTATGAAGCCAAAGCAGGAGCTTCATCTACCTTTGTATAAATTATCTTCTCAGCAATTTTCTTTTTTGGCATAATAATCTCCTATTTAACTTCTTCCGGTTTGTTTGGAACATCATATAAAATATCATCCCATGGATGCCTGTAGAGAGGAGTCTTTAAACGTTTCTGATCGAAATAATGACCCATGAATCCCATTGTTCTTCCAATAATGAAGAATGCATTAAAGAATCCCATATCTATCATCTCTTTGATCTCTTTATCAGTATATTTCAAACTCTTCAGTAAGTCTACAAATAATACACCGATTGTACCATCAACATTCAATATAAGTGTATTTTTCTTCATTGTTGTAACATCTTGAACTGCGAGAGCATAATCAAGAAGCGGATGTTCCGGGAAATGCTCTTTAGCAAAATTCATCATTATCTCACATCGTTCATCAGGATTATCAATACTATGAATTTTGTGACCGATACCTTGAATATTGGTATTTTTCTTTTTCATTTCATTCATGAACACACGTGGTTCAAAATTATTTTCCAAGCCCCAGCTAAAGTGATTGGCAGCACCATTCACAGCTCCACCAAAGCGTGGACCGATCGTTAAGATACCACTAACAATTGATTCTATAAGGCTTTTACCAGCTCTGGCTGTAACGATTGTATTATGAGCACCGGAAACTGCAGGACCATGATCTGCTACAATTTGAATAACAAGTTCAATAAAATCTCTGGCATATTTTGGAAGTTTCTTTTTGAACCAAAGCAGACCAATAACTCCACCTATTCCATAACCTTCTTTGATAACTTCATCAATTGGAACACCGCAGTAATTATGAATTTCACCAGTTTCATCACAAATTGTTGAAATGAAATTGGTTGGTTTTCTCACTAACCCTTCAGCAACTGCTTGTGCATAATCCATAGGGATATTGGGAGGTGTTTGTTCTTCAATTTCTTTTATTTTTCCTTCTGCTTTAAGTTTATCGAAAGTATGTTTAATTTTTTCACCGTAATCTTCGAATGAATCCGGAACTATTACACCGGCTTTTTTTAATGCTGAATTTTTTGCTTTTGCTGTATCAGCTTTTGAATCGGCTTTTGCACCTGCATGGCCAAATTGAACTCCACCGGGAAGCATTTCTGCACAAGTTCCAGTTACCCACATAACAAGAGGTTTTGTGAGTTTCTTATCTTCAATTGCTTGAATTATTTGATATTCATCTTTCCCACCGACTTCACCCAAAGCAACCATCATTTTTATATTTGGGTTCTGCTCATATCTAAGTAAATGATCAATCAATGTGGTAGCAGGATAAACATCTCCACCAACAGCATAACCTTCGTATATTCCATCTGTATTTCTTGCTACTATGTTGTATCCCTCATTAGAGAGTCCGCCAGAAACAGATACAAACCCGACCGAGCCTGGTCTGTATAATTTTGTATCTCTAATGTTTTCTACTGTTCCTGCTGCATCTCCAATTTTAAAACAACCGGGTTTTAAGCCACCCACTGTGGCAGGGCCGATGATCCATTTACCCTTATCTTTGGCAATTTTAGCAATTTTTCTAATATCCCTTTGAGGAACACCTTCTGCTATCATTATTATTGTTCTGATATTTTTTGTATCAAGTGCTTCCATTGTAGATTCAGCGCAAGAACGTTCAGAAGCAAAATTTACCATTACATCTACATCAGGATTACCTTTTATTGCAGCTTCAACTGTTTTATATCTAGGAATAGTGATCTCTTTTGTACCCCAGAATAATTTGTAATATCCATTACCGGTTGGTGTAATAAAGCCTGCAACACTTGGTATTTCTCTATTACATAAATAATCAAAATCAAGCATTCTCTGAGCAGCTTTCTGTTGTGAACCATAAATAAATGCTGTTGTATTTTTATCAAAAAGTTCGTAACTTTCCATTATTCACCTGCCTTTGTTCCAAGTGCCATTGAAACAATTTTTGTCATATGTGTTTCTGGTCCATATACTTCTGTTGGAATACCAATTCTTCTACCCATATCTTTCATGTTCTTCAAACCTTCTTTATAATTAGGTCCACCTCTTCTTACATATATTTTAACATTAGTTTCTTTTAATTTTTCAGTATACTCTTCAATTGCCTGAATAATTCCAGTAAAAGTTTTAGCAATATCAGTAAAGTTTGCAATTCCACCACCAATGATCAAGAATTTAGGACGTCCTTTCGGATCTTTCTTTCTTGTCATCAAGTCGAGAATTGTTTTTGTATAGCCATAAGTAAGTTCTGTAGTTGGATTACCACTGTATTCACCATAATTTGCAAGTTCTTTTGTAAAGCCAAGATCAACAACTGTATCAGCATAAATTACAGATGCTCCACCACCCGCTACAAGATTCCAGATTCTTCCTTCAGGATTTAGAATAGTAAGTTTAAGTGATGCGCCGGTCCTTTCATCAAGTTCATCTATTTTCTCTTCTTCTACAGATTTTTCAAGACCAAAGGGACTTGGAAATTTCAGATTTCCCCACATTTCTGAACATTGGAATGAAGCGTAATCATCAACTTTTGCAACTGCATCAAGAGCAACTGGTGCACCATTTACAAATGTGAATGGATTTAATTCCAAATATACATAATGATATTCTACCAGCATTTTATAGAGAGATTTAATAAATTCAGCTATTATTTCTATTTTCTCTCCAAGTTCTTCTGGCAGAAATCCTATTACGTCAAGGTTATCTATATCTTCAAAAAGTGGGATGTCCAAAGTTACTACAGAATCCCATACTTCTTCGATATTCACTCCGCCTTTAGTTGAAAAATGAATTGTATCGCCATCTCTATGAGTGGTAATAGCAATATAATATTCATCATCATGAGGTACAAATTTTTCTACAAGAAAGTAATTCAATTCACCTGTTGTTTCTCCTGTTGTTTGTTTGATTGTAACAGTTTTATTCATCCTGTTATTGATCCATCCTTGCACTTCAGTCCAAGATTTATTCACGTATAAAAGATTATTTAATCCCCTTTTACCGAAAAGTTGATCTGGCTTCACTACAAGTTTTGCTGTTTTAAGCCATGGATTTTCCTGTTCAAGTTTTTTAAGGTCTGTATTAGCTCCGATCAAAACCTGACTATCCTCAAAAGTGATCTTCCCATTAGAAAATTTTGGTAACGCTTGAGACATCATTCTTTTAGCGTCAAATTCTCTGATACCTTTCTGTGCCATACTATTTTCTCCTATATACGCTTATTTTATTAATTTGATTTATTCATTAACGCAAGAGTCCCACCGGCAAGTAGAATTCCTTTCTGTCTATCGGATAGATCATAAGTTGCTTCAAACTCTGTTCCTTTTGAAATGTTTTTCACAACTATATTTTTACCTTGTCGTAATGTCTCTTTTATATTTGGAATTTCAAGTTTATCTGCCTGGTCTATTTTGCTATAGTCATTTTCATCTTTGAAATTTAATGGTAGTATTCCAAAATTTATTAGGTTGGCATTATGAATTCGTTCCATAGATTTTGCCAGTACCGCTTTCACTCCCATATACATGGGGCAAAGTGCTGCATGTTCCCTACTACTGCCTTGACCATAAGAAAGTCCGGCAACTATAATGTTATCATTTCCATTTTCCTTAATCTCTTTTGCACGATCATGGAAGGTAGGATCTACAACTTCAAATAGAAATTCAGAATATTTTGGTACATTGGATCTATATTTCATTTTTGATCCAGCAGGAATAATATGATCTGTGGTGATCTGATCTCCTACTTTTAAAGTGACAATACCAGATATTTTATCTTTGAGAGGTTCTGCTGCAGGAGGATCACCAATATTTGGTCCGCGATATATTTCTGTTTCCCCTTTAACTGTTTCAGGGAAAATAAACATTGAATCATCAATATAAAATTTTTCAGGCATCTCTATTTCAGGATATTTAATACCCATTTTTTCAAGTTCTCTAGGATCTGTGAACTTACCAGTTATCACAGCTGCTGCTGCAGTTTCAGGGCTAACCAGATAAACATCTGCAGATTTCGTTCCTGATCTTCCAAAGAAGTTTCTATTACTTGTTCTAAGCGATATTGCACCTGTTTTGGGAGACTGACTGTTCCCAATACAGAAACCACAAGCAGATTCGGCAATTCTAGCACCAGCAGAAACAATACTTTCAAAACCACCATCATGAATGATATTTTCAATTACCTGTTTTGAGCCTGGAGCTACTACGAAACTTGTTTCTTTGCTTAGTTTTTGTCCTTTTAATATACTTGCCACTGTCATCATATCTTTGTAAGATGAATTTGTGCAGCTACCAATACAAACTTGATCAACCTTAATTTCACCCAGATCTTTCACTGTACTGATATTTCCAGGGCTATGTGGTGTTGCTGTCATAGGAACAAGTTCAGAAAGATTAATATCAATAACTTTATAATATTCTGCTCCATCATCAGCTATCAACTCTATCCAGTCATTTTCACGATCTTGAGCTTTCAGAAAACTTTTTGTAGTTTCATCACTCGGAAAAATGGAAGTTGTTACGCCACATTCCGCTCCCATATTTGTAATTGTAGCTCTTTCAGGAACTGATAATGTTTTTGCTCCAGGTCCGCCATATTCGAACATGCAGCCTACATTACCTTTTGTTGAGAATATTTCAAGGACTTTCAATATTACATCTTTTGCAGCTACCCAGGAATTTAATTTCCCAGTTAGATTAATTTTTATTACTTTCGGATATGTAACATAGAAAAGACCACCAGCCATTGCTACTGCAACGTCAAGACCACCAGCTCCTATCGCCATCATTCCAATTCCTCCTCCAGTTGGAGTGTGTGAATCAGAACCTAGAAGAGTTTTACCCGGCTTCCCGAATCTTTCTAGTTGTACCTGATGACAAATACCATTTCCTGCTCTTGAATAGACGATTCCATACTTAGCTGCAACAGTTTGCAGATATTTGTGATCATCTGCATTCTCAAAACCGATTTGGACAGTGTTATGATCAACATAGCTTACTGATAGCTCTGTTTTGACTTTTGGAACTCCCATAGCCTCAAACTGCAAATAAGCCATAGTTCCTGTAGCATCTTGCGTAAGTGTTTGATCAATTCTTATTCCTACTTCAGTGCCTTGCTCAGGTTTTCCCTCAACAATATGATTTGAAAGAATTTTTTCCACTATGTTTTTTTTCAAAACTTAGCTCCTTTTTTTTATTTATTTTTTTTTATTTTTTATGTATTTTAATATTTTTTTTTAATTGTAATTGTTAAAGAATCAAGGTCTCAATGTCTTAAGGGTATTAAAGGTTCCGTTTTCAAAAATTTTAATAGCTTCATTCACTAATATAAAGCTCAGAGCTAAAATCAGACACTCGTCTTCGTTCATCTACCTCTCCTCTAATTTATTGGTGCTAAAATTATTATAAAATTTATGGTGTCAATACATTTTTAATATATATAAAAAAAGACTATTTTTTTTATTACGAACTTAAAATATTGGACATAAATTACTATAAAAATAAGTTTGTTTTATGTGCGCCCGTGGCTCAATTGGATAGAGCATCTGACTTCGGATCAGAGGGTTGGGGGTTCGAGTCCTCTCGGGCGTGCCATTTTTTTTATACAATTTCAAAACATAATTTTTAATAATAAGAATTTAAAAGTTTATTCAAAATATATTCATAAAATAAGTTATTTGCCTATGTTAATTTTTAATACAGTCTTTTAAATTAATAAACATTGTATAATCTTAAGTATAATTGAACTAGAAAATCACCGGTGATTATATAAAAAATTGATCCTATAATAAGGAAGGGGCCAAAAGGAAAATGTTTTTCTTTGTCATGTTTTATAATCAATAATAAAACAAGTGCTACCAAGGATGAGAATATTACTGTAAAAAGAGTTCCCCAGATACCGAGGAAAGCTCCAATAGCAGCAATAAGTTTAATATCTCCTCCTCCAAGTCCATCTTTACCTGTTGTCTTCTGGAAGATAAAAGCAGTCCCAAAAAATAGTATAAAACCCGATAAAGAACCTATAACAGCTGAAATCCAACTAACATCCGTATTCGGAAGAATTGAAAAAATTAAACCAATTACAATTAATGGAATAGATAATTTATCAGGGATAATAGAATGATAAAGATCAATAAAGAATATGATCAAACCAAAAGAAATAAAAATTGCATATTTAAAAAACACAATCGAAAATTGCCCATTCTGACTGGTAAAGAGAAGTATCAGTAAAAGAGGAGTCAACAATTCAACTAGAAAATAGTGAAGATCAATTTTGACACCGCAATAAGCACATTTCCCTTTTAAGAAGATATAGCTGATAATTGGAATATTATGGTAAGGTTTTATATGTGTTTTACAAAACGGGCAACTTGAATCAGGAAAAACAATTGATTTTTTCTTTGGAATTCTATAGATACAGACATTAAAGAAACTTCCAAAGACTGCACCGAAAATAAAAATAAGAATATAAAACATAATAAAAAATGCCCGGTTACCCGGGCATAATTTGTTTTATTTCATTCCCGAACTGATAGCCAGTCCCAGGTTGAATACCGGCAAGTAAATAATTATGATGATATATCCTACCATGCCAGCCATTAAAATGATCATCATAGGCTCAATAAGTGACGTAAGCCGGTCAATAACTGAATCAACCAGTTTTTGATGGAACTCTGCTGCTTTTTTAAGAAGACTATCCATCTCACCAGTCTCTTCACCAGTTGAAATAAGCTGCAGAAGAGTTGATGGGAAAACCTTTGTTTTCTTAAAAGCTCCCGCCACGGTATAACCCTCTTTTACTAATACTCTGGCTTGCCTGCAACCCTTTTCTATAACTGCATTCTGAACAACTTTCTCAACCAGTTCCATTGTATCCATAATTGGGACACCAGCATACATTAGAATGCTGAAAGTTCTTGCAAATTTACTCATGATGGAGTTTTCTAATAAATTACCTACCACTGGTAATTTTAGAAGAACGCGATCTACTATATAATGACCCCTTTCTGAAAGATAGAAAAGGAAAAACGCCATCAGCAATGCTAATACACCAAGTCCTGTAAAGAACACATTCTCACGCACAACATTACTAATTGCAATTGCAGCAACTGTTGGCGCCGGAAGATCAGCATTGAAAGATTCATAAACACCGGCGAACATGGGAATAATAAAATAGAACAATCCCCAAATCACAATAGCAAGAAAGACTAAAATGAATATTGGGTATGAAAGGGCTGACCCTACTTTTCTACGAGTATCTTCTATCTTCTCCAAATATGTTGCCAGCTCATCAAGCACAGTATGAAGTGTACCGGAAACTTCTCCAGCTTTTACAAGTGCAATATATAAAGAGTTAAAAACACCTGGATGAAGTTCCATAGATTCGGATAAGCTATATCCTTTTTTAATGTCATTCGATAATTTGAGTAGAACTTTCTTAAATCTTTTATTCTTCTCTTCTCTTGCCAGGTTAGTTAACGATTTCTCAATAGTTAATCCTGCTGAAAACATAGTTGCAAGTTGACGAGTAAAGAATACAAGAATCTTTAAGCTTACTCCGGTTCGAATTTTATAAATAGTAAGCATTATCTTATCGAGCATCGACAATTTTCCACTGAATGCTCCTTCTTTTCCCGGTTTTACCGAGATAATAATACTTCCTTCTCTTGTTAATTTATCAACAGCTTCATCCATGGTAGACGCTTTCATTGTACCTTCTACACGAAGCCCTTTGACATCTTTAATTATATACTGAAAAACTGCCATATTATTTCCTTATTACTTAACGAATTTATTCATCAGAAACAGTTAATTTAATAACCTCACTGATTGTTGTTAATCCTTGTTTCATTTTATCGATACCACTAGCATGTAGTGAATGCATCCCATTCCTGAGTGCTGCGTCACGTATTACATCCTGATTCTCTTCCGCGAAGATAAGTTTTCTGACCTCTGAATTTACTTCAATGATCTCAAAGATACCTGTCCTGCCGGAGAATCCAGTATTATTACAATGTACACAGCCCTTACCCTTTTTAAATGTGATCTCTTTTGCCTCTTCCTTTGTAATTCCAGCAGCAATAAGTTCTGCATCTGTAGGTGTGTAATCTCCGATACAATTTGTACAGATCTTACGAACCAAACGCTGTGCTAAAACAAGATTCAAAGAAGAAGCAACCAGATATGCTGGAATACCGATATCTACAAGACGAGTAATAGTTGAAGGTGCATCATTTGCATGAAGTGTTGTAAAAACAAGGTGACCGGTAAGCGAGAACTTAATGGCAATATCAGCGGTTTCTTCATCACGTATCTCACCAATAAGAACGATATCAGGGTCTTGACGTAAAACTGAGCGCAGAGCTCTTCCAAAAGTTAGTCCTATTTTTTCTTTGGCTTCAATTTGTGTAATTCCATCAAGCCTGTATTCCACTGGATCTTCAACGGTTACAATATTATTTTCGATATTTTTTATCTCTTTTAAGCCTGCGTGAAGAGTGGTCGATTTACCACTACCAGTTGGTCCTGACACAATTGTAATTCCATACGGTCGTTTGATCCATTTATGAAAAATATCTAGATCTGATTGTGAAAAACCAAGAGTAGTTAAACTGAAACCAAATTCTCCTTTATCAAGCAGACGCATCACGACTTTTTCCCCGGTTACTGTAGGTGCAATAGAAACCCTTACATCCACGCTTTTCACGGATGTTTTAAGAGATATATGACCATCCTGGGGCAATCTTCGTTCTGCGATATTCAATTTTGACATCACTTTAATAAGTGAAACCATTCCTGCGTGAAGTCCAATAGGAGGTGACATTACTTCACGTAAAGCCCCATCTATTCTAAATCTCACTCTTGTATTATTGGTAAGCGGCTCTATATGTATATCCGTAGTATTTGATTTTATTGCTTCAGTAATGATAAGATTCACAAGTTTTACAACTGGTGCATCTGCATCAGCTTTATTATCTATAGTGATCTCATTTTCATCTTCATCAACAGCAACAAATTCAAAATTACCTACAGCATCTTCCACTTGCGAAGATGTACGAATACCCTTATAATACTTTTCAAGAGTATCCGAGAGAACCGAATCACCAATAAGCATTGGAATTATATTCAAGCTTAAAAGTTTTTGTAAACTATCCTGTATAACGATATTATCAGGATCTGTCATTGCTATTATCATGGAATTTTCTTTTTTATGAATAGCAATAACTCTATTCTCTACAGCAAAAGGTTCAGGGATAAGTTTTACAACATTAGGATCAAGTTCAAGAAGTTCATCTTCTTTAATTATTTCATATTCAAGTTGAAGATGTAATGCATCCAAAAGATCTTTTTCGGATACATATCCCAGCTTTAATAATGTTTCTCCTAATTTCAAACCAAAATTCTTTTGCTTGAGTACTGCCTCGTTTACTTGTTGCTCCGTTGCAGTACCAAGGTGAACAAATACCTCACCTATTCTAGCAAATTGGGGATTAAAACTCATTTAATTTTCTCCCTACTAATCTTAGTATCTTCTCAGGATAATTGTAACCTGATTAGATGTATTGGTTCCAAGTATTTGAGCTGTTACTACACCAGTAGTTGTTCCTGGCGGAGATGGAATAGGCTCTGGACATTCTAGAATATTGAATTCAACTTCTTTGTCCAGTCTACCATGCTCACCATTTACAATACCAGTTAAACCTGTATAAGGATCGCCGGTATCTGGAGGAGATGGTTGTTGTGGCTGACCTAAAGTTGAGGAGAATAATACTTCCTGATTATCTATAGGATTATTCTGACCGTCTTTTACAGTAAGCCTGATCTCTGTTGACTGATCAGCTGGAGTAGGTCCCCACCAGTCAATATGGATCGGAACAGCTGCAATGTCTATTGTAGGGAATTGAAGCGGGAGAATAAGTTCTCCTTCAAAAATATCACCTAGTCCGGTCTCAATTCTTACAGCAACGGCATCATTTGTATGAGAACCATTATAATTTAAATATGAGTAAGCCACACCTGCCAGAGAATCTCCCATAGCATTTAGATTATTTACGTAAGCTGCTGCTACAACTGATGCCCATTCAGGTTCTTCTGGAAGTGAGAAATAAACAGCTGTTCCAGCAGCAACAGGGTTACCTTCAATATCATTTAGAAGTGCAGAGATCTGAACTTTCCACATACCGCTACCCATATCTGTTCCACTGCTATGACCACCTATACCAAATTCTACTGTATGAGTGAAACCGCTGGCAACAACTATATTAGATTTGCTTGAGCTTATCAATGCACCTTCAAGTGTTCGGGTTGAAACACGGCATGTAACAATACCAGAATGTCCCCCGCTATTGATATTAACAGAAGCTTTTCCGGCAATTGAATAAGTACTGTCACTTAATCCAATATTATTAATATTTGTACCATCTGGTGCATATAGAAGCTCAAACAGAACATTTTTTGGTTGTGTGATCAATTGGCCTGAACTATCGTAAAGACTTGCTACAAGCTCAAATGTCTCCATTCCTCCAGTTCCCTGAACACTAATCTGAACTTGCTCAGATACATCAAATCCGATAGAACTAACATCTTGAGGAGGTACACCATCAACATAAATCTCGATCGATTCTGATACACTTCCTACGATCGCTTCAATAGTAGCCATTCCAAAAGAGTTACCATCATGAAATTTAACCGTAGCAAGACCACTACTATCAGTAATAGCTTCAGCTGGAGTTAGATAACCAATATTAGATTTAAATTGAACTTCTTGACCGAATACAGCAAAATTATCACTATCTTTTACCATAACCTGAATTGTAGCATATGTCATTTCATCACCATCCGAATAGATAACTGTAACATCTGAATTCATACTGGTAATTGTGTAGTCTAAAGGATCTACAATTCTATTATCACAAGCTGTAATTAATAGACCAATAGCTATAAAACTAACAACAAGAGATAATATCAATTTTGAATATTTCATTATTCCTCCACTTCCTGAGTTTCTTCAGAATCTTTTTCCTGGATCAATCTCTTTTCAAGTTTCTCATCAATATCGAAATTTAAATTAACATTTTCAAAAGTTACAACATGAGGAGTTATCTCAATAATAAGATCTGTTTTTTCAAGAAGTTTAACTTTATGCTGGAATAATTTTCCAATAAAAGGAATTGAACCAAGAATTGGAACTTTGTTTACAGTTGTTGACATAGATGTGCTTAAAAGTCCACCAACAATTATCTTTTGTCCATCAGGAACTGTTACAGTAGAAGTAATTCTTCTGATCTTAGTTCTTGGAATGTAACCACCGACCAATTCCATTACTGAGCTAACTTCCGGCTCGATCTTAGTTGTGATCTGACCTTCAGAATTAACAGTAGGTCTAACTTTAAGCTTGATTCCAACTTCTTCTCTTTCTACCTGGATCTGTTTCTCGTTATCTTCAGCAATATAAGGTACAACTTCACCAATATGTATTTCAGCTTCTTCACCATTCAGGGCAGTAATTCTGGTATCTGTAAGAAGTTTAGCTGCATTATTTTGCAATAACCAGTCTATTGTTATATCAAAAGCAGTAAGCTGGCGACTGAATTTGCCAATATCAGCCAACTCTTCCATTCTTTGAAAATATTGATCTTCAGGAATTTGACCGAAGGGTGAGAGGTCTCCGTAAGGAAGATCACCTGCGTCATCTGTAAAGTTATATGGCAAACCTGTTCCATTAGCACTTTTTGCATCTTCAGCCAGTATAGTTGTAAGACTGTTTAACTTAGACCAGTCAATACCATATTTTTCAGCTTCGGTAACAGATATTTCAATAAGTCTTGCCTGGATCTCGATCTGTTTCTGTGGAACATCAATTTCTTCAATTCTATTACTGATCTCAGCAAAAGTTTCAGGATTTGCTCTAATCAGAATTGCATTTTGACCTTCTATCGCAACAGACTCACCCGGCATAATTTTGAGTGCATTTACAATCTTATTTACATCAACATAATTAAGGTTAAGAACGTAAGTTCTTTCACCTATCTCTTCTTCGATCCTGGCTCTTTCACCAACAATAAATGTCTTTTCTCCAACTAAACGATAAGATAGTCCAATAGATTTTACAACAAGTGCTAAAGCTTGTTCTATTGGAACTTCGTTAAGTTGAATAGTGATCTTTTTCTCTTCTGCTTTTTCATCTTTTGTGGTTGTGTCCATTGCTAAAACAATGTTACAATTGCTTAATCTCGCCATTGTTGAAATGATAGTTGAGATAGATGCATCCTCTGCGTTAATTGTGATCTTATTTGCTAATAGATTTTCTCCCTCTGCTGCAAATAAATTCACAGATAACAATACCATTACAGTTAATGACAATAAAAGTAATTTAATGTTATTGATTTTCATACATTCTCCTTTATATTACCAATTATATTTTTTATCTGGTGAAGCTTCATTTTCATTTTGAATTGCGGTTGGTTTTTCCGGAAGTTTTTGGAGTTTAAGAACATTGTCTACTCCTTTATAGGAATAAACAATTTCTCCCTGACGGATATCTTTGATTATTCCATAATAGAAACTATCACCAATTTCATAAAGTTTAGTTTTACCTTTATGAGAAATGGCAGCTCTTTTTCTTCCAATTTCAGGAACAATGGTTGTCTCCAGACGAACCATACTTTCTACTTCGAGTCTCCATTGTTTTTCCAGATCTTTTATTGTTTTTACGATCAAATTTTGTTCAAGAGGGTCCTTGGTAACAGTAAACACAAATTCTTTTCTATCATTAATAGAATGCTCGATATTCTGGATCTGATTGAACAAATCTTCGCTTAATGCCAATTTTTTATACTTAGATTCTACTGGAATTACCTTTGCCTTTTGATAAAGACTATTGCATTTAACACCAAGCACTATAAGGAGAATTACAATCAAGGCAATAACTAGATCTTTTAAATATTTATCTTCCATTATAATTCCTCCTTGATGATCTTAAAGACTGAAATTTCAAAAGTAACTTTATACCTTGTATCAAGTAGTTCAATTGAGTCGGTATTCTTATCTTCCTGCTTCGGTCTCACATCAAGAGTATTTATTTTAAGTATATGATCGAATGATTCTAATTCCGATAGGAATTGCCCCATTTGTACAAATGTCGTAACTACCGAAAGTGTATATTTTTGTTCAACAAGATGTGATTTTTCAGAAGCGACAACCTTTGGTGAAATAGAATCAATTGAGATTTCATATTTATCAGCCAGGTCAGCTAATTTTTTAATAAAGGTATTAACTTCATCAATCTCAAATTTATCATTAGTTGTCATACTCTCCATAATAATCTTAGAAACTTGCTGAAGTTGATCATTAATAACTTTAGCACTATTCAATTTTTCCTGTTCTATTTTAATTTCTTTATCATAACTATTTATCTTATGGATCTTGGCCTTAACACTGCTTGTGCTGAAATAAAAGAAACACATGGTACTCAAGATCATCACAAACAATAAGAGGAGATATCTTTGCTTCATCATTTTTTACCTCCTTTTCCCGTATAGCTCTTTGATATACAGTCGATCTGGAATCGAAGGATATCAACATCTTTTTCCTTATCTTTACTGGATTTTACAAATTGAATTTCAGGGAAATCAGTACTGATCTGTTCATTATTTTTCAATTCAGAAATAAAATCATTGATCAGATCAAATTCTTTTAAATCTCTATCCAGGCGGGTTATGCCAAAAAGACTTAGTTTGTTATTCTTGAATGAGAAATAAGTAATAGCAATTTGATCCGTTGTCTTCTCAGATAAAGCTACCAGTTTTTGAGTCCAAAAGATTCTTTCAGAACTAATACTGGCAAGTCTTGTAAGATCTTTAGATGAAAGAAATTCTCCACTCACCTGGTAAGTTTTGATCTCATCACGAATACTATTCAATAGTATACTTCTATGCTTAATTTTCGAACTCAGATTTTCACTAATGAAGATTGAAATTATTGTTGCAATAATAAATATCACTGCATAACTTATAGCTGAAGCTTTAAATGTTCTCTTTTCAGATTCGGCTTTTTGTTTTAGTTCACCGAATTTATTAAGATTTATTGCGAAGTAAAATGTATTCATTGTCACTCCTTATTCCGGTCTCATTGCCAGCCCTAAAGCTACGGCAAATTGAGGATCGTTTGTAATACCTGGTCTATCTGAATCTTCCAGGTTAGTGAACGGATTGAAAATCTCAGCCGGAATTTTAAGCTGTTCGGCAATATATTCTGGTAAACCTTTTGTATTAGCGCCACCGCCAACAAGTAAGATTTTTTTGAAATCACTGTTACCTGCCTCTTTCACATAAAATCTGAGTGATCTTTTAACTTCTTGTGCAATAAGCTCAATTGTATTTTTTTCGGATATATCTAAAGCAATAAGAGTTTTTTTATCCTCTTTTATTTCTTTATCTTTTAAACCATGTTGAAGTTTGTACATTTCAGCTTCCTGATAAGAAATCTTCTGCTTTTTCATAATATCTTTAGTTATATTAAAACCACCGTAAGAAATATCACGCGCAAAAAACTTCGAAGTTGGACTGTAAATAACCATATTTGTTTTAAATGCACCAACATTAAGTATAACATATACTCCATCTTCATGATCTTCACTATTAAAGATAAAACTGTTTACTACAGCTAAAGATTCCAGATCAACGATACCGGGTGTTAAACCGGCAGATGTTAATATGTTGGAATGTTCTGTTAATAATGATTTTGTAGATGATGCAAGCAAAATATTCATGTTATTTGTTTTCTCTTCTACGCTTAGAACCTGGTAATCAAGATTCATCTCTGAACCGCTAATGGGCAAATGCTTCTTTGCCTCGAAGAATAAGGCGGATTCCAGCTCTTCGTCTGGTAGAAAGATCGTTTTAATCTGCTTTATACTTGTATTATCTCCACCAATAGATGAAACTAAATGATTTATCTTTTTGGCTTTTAGTTTCAGCGTTTTTACCAGTTGAGCTAATATGGGACCATAGCGATCAGGAGACAGATCTGAAAAAACAGGCTCCACTCCTTCCGGAATTGTCGAAAGGCTTTCACAGTTCAATAATTTAAAACCATGGTGTGTTTTCCTAAGATGAACCATTTTGATACTGTGATTACCTATGTCCAATCCGATTGATTCTTTGAATTTTACTGTTTTCGTCTTAGCCATGTAACCTCACATTTATTCTTTTTTTATCTATATATTTTTTAAAATTATTAGTGTGGATCTTCTATAAAATCAGCTGGAGGAGCTTTATAGAACCACGATCTCTTTTCAAATGCTGTAAGTGTTGTCTCACCCCAACCTTCATATACCTGTGGAAAATCAGGTGGTTGAACATACAACAAACGTTTATCATAGTGATAGTCTTTATCATATCCTGTAGATAAATGTTCTCCATCATAATGATATTGATCCATTTCCCATTGGTTATTTCCCGGATGATTATAAGGATCTTCTCCTGATCGATGGATAAATCCACGTCTCCTCTGAGCAATCGCACCGTATATTGTAAGCGTTCCTCTTTCCATTACAATATCATCGGATGATTCTGGCCAGACCGGATTATACCAGGGATAATCAGTTCCATAAGGTACAGTATAGGAACCTGAATTATTATTAGGATAAGAATTTATGTACCCAGAATTCTCATAAGGATATCCGCAGGTACCATTTGTCATAGGTACACCGCCATGCAGATTAAAACCTTCTATTCCAGGCGGAAGCATTCCGGTAGGTGGAAATATAAATTTATGCAGATCTATATATGTATAGGTAGAATCGGAAAATCCTGATAAAATTACCTGATATATTATACCTGGTCCTGGATTTGGTCCATCGGAAGCAATTAAATTTCCATCACCATTAATGATCTCATATAAATGTTCATCTTCATTAATACCGGCTGTATACACTGTTTCGATAATGTCACCATTATTAACAGTAAAGCCAAAAGTATTATATCCACCTGTGCAGGAAATGTCATCCAGTCTGATCTCTCCATTGATAAGAAGATCTATAGTCGCACCATCCCAGCCGTCTCCACCTGTATCTATCAGATTAATTGTATAGTTATCATAAATATAGGGACTTAATGCTGTAAAATCTGGAGTTGAACCATGCGGATGCTGATATTGGAAAGTGAAGATGCCGTCATAATGACAAGACATATTTCCATATAAACTCACATCCCCCTGACCTATGGCAGCGTAAGCACCATAGAGAAGAACATCATCACAATTTTCCTCTCTCAGTACCATATCCTCAAATGGATCTTTATGTTTATATCTTATCAATATCTTCTTTTCGGAAACTAGACCAAAATAATCTGAGGTATTAGGGCTTAAAGGATTGTCTGGAGGACCGGAAGTTGTATTGGCATAAGTAATATCTCCAACAATAAATACTGTATCAGCACTAGCCCACGTTTGTGCTCCAAATACTACACCTTCTATCCACAGCTCAGCTTCACCCACCCATACCGATTGACCTACAACCGGGAACGCTGTACTTGGAGTCCAGAGAGTATCATAAAGAGTAATATGATTAGTCCAGATATGGTTAGATTCTTCAAACCAGTTTCCACCGGTATTTACTACATCATCGGCTGTTTGGGTATTGTGCGGATACCAGCTGTAAACACCAAAGGTATCAACTCCAGTAGCTATAACATCACCAAACATACAATCAAAGCTGCCATCATGGAGTTTTACATATACAATATCAGTATCTGGTTCACCCAGTTCTATACCATTTTGCTTAATAAGATCGGCAGTTGGGCTAAAAATAATCGGTGGTACTTCCTCTACATATCCGCCCAGGAATATCTGATCCATAGGAGCACTTCCAATTGCTGGTGCGCCGGTTTCCTCATCCATGATCCTTTTAGCAGTAGTTACCATACCATGGAAAGTCGGCCAGCCTAATACATTCTGGATCCAGATATCATCGTTGGAATGTACCGGACCGAACATTTCATCTGCACCATAGAATTTAACCATAGCTGCAGCTGTCCCGCCATCAGCATTTTCAGAAGCTTCTACATCAGAAAAATATTGATATTCTGCAATACTCTTATTTTTTACCAAACGCTCAGAATAAGTTTTCACAGGTGAGTTATAAGATTGAACGACCCAGCGTTCCCGTTTTGCAGATATCAAAGATTGAATAGCATATGCCTGCTCAGTAGCTAAACCCATAAAGCTGTTAAGTACCATTTGTTTACCATGGCTGGTGATATAATATGTAGTTCTGCGATCAGGTTCCAATATCTCAATAATACGCCCCGGTAATTCTCTTGCATTATCATGTTCAATAGCCAGATGTAATCTTATTGCCTCACTACGCAGTAAAAATTCTTCCTGCATTTTATCATGGGAATATTGCGTTTGCAGTTGATTATGACCAGTAACGACCATCAAAGATGCTGAAGAAAGTACAGCAACAACACTAAGCATAACTGCTGTTACCATAATTAGCACACTACCGTCATTACTGTTCAATATTTTTTTAAAAAGTTTTATCATAATATCACCCTATTCCGTATTAGCATGTGAATTACCCAGGAAAACTGAGGTTTCATAAGTAATCGTTCTGGTGTTTCTCCTCAAGTCATCATCATTGGATTGACGTTGAAGTTTCTCACGGAATCTAACCTGGCCAACAAGCTTGATCTTAACCATTAGCGGGTGACCAGCAGCATCTGTATGTTCCAGAGACCAGATCTGATGTGGATTTTTTATGATAAATTGTGGGGTATTGCCGAAAAAATTTGCGGCTGAAGACGGGAAAATCACTTTTCTCTCAGGAAAACGATTTAAACCATAGTTCCCGTTTATTTCTAATTGGTTATCATCATTTACCATATATTCAACCCAGTAGTCGTCTTCAACATCTAGGTTCAATACTAACGGAGTGACCCTAATGGAATTATGTGAAGATCCTATTATTACTTTTTTTGCAGTCGATAAGCCAATAAGACCTTCATTATCAGTAACTCCCTCATACATGAATCCCTGTTTCATAATTTCTATTGCTTCAAATAAATCCTGTTGAAGTTGATTATACAATTTCACTTCCTGGAAAGTAGTTGTAAAATGGACTATGCCAATTCCAAAAATTACAAAAACCAATGAAGCGAGAGGAAGAGCAACAATTAATTCAATAAGGTTGTAACCTTTGTTATTATTTATTGTTTTCATAATTATTCTTCCTCGTCAGTTCTATAGAAGTAATCTTCACGCAAGATAATAGTTTTTTCTTTATTCAAAACATCATTAAGATAATACTCCGGACCGTCACGCCAGGTTACTTTCACACTTATCACATCGTAATCGACATATTGAGAAACATTCAGATCAGTATATGTTGATCTCGACGGAGAGCTGAGATTCCCCCAAATTGCTTCTCCATCTGCATCATCAATAATAAAATTGAGTGGAACAATACCATCGATATCAGTATAAGATTCATTATTCCTATTAACATATTTTATCTGTTCTATTCTTTGCTGCGCTTTTAATAGTGCAACACGATAATGGTAACTACTTACCGAACTATGCCAGGCATAATAGGAACTCAAGAAAAGACCACTTAATGCAATAGTAACAATGACCAAACCGGCTAGGGCCTGGACAATTCCAAACCCGCTTTCAGAACGCAGTATTTTATTATTCATTTTAAAAAGCCGTCCCGGTAGCAAACATTTTAGGATTATCTGCTACTTCTTCAGCTACTTTTCTATCAAGATAACCATTCATTACATGATTATATAATGATTGATCTTTAGATTGCATACCTTCTTTATTTCCAGATTGGATCACAGATGGTATCTGATATGTTTTTTCCTCACGAATTAAGTTTTTTACAGCATTATTCGCGATCATTATCTCAAGTGCAGGGATCCTGTCACTTTCATCTTTCATTGGAAGCAGTGTTTGTGCAATTACCGCCTGAAGTGATTCTGAAAGCATGGAACGAACTTGAGCCTGCTGCTCTTTCGGGAACATATCAATTATCCTGTCGATAGATTTTGTAGCACTACTTGTATGCAGCGTTGCAAGTACCAAGTGACCTGTTTCAGCTGCAGTTAGTGCCAATGATACTGTTTCGAGATCACGCATCTCTCCCACAAGTATCACATCCGGGTCTTCACGTAATGCTGAACGCAGTGCAATCCTAAATGACCAGGTATCATGCCCCACTTCTCGTTGATTCATTAGAGAATTCTTGCTATGATGGGTAAATTCTATCGGATCTTCAATTGTAATTATGTGGCAGTGCTTATGATCATTAATATAATCAACCATTGTGGCAAGTGTTGTGGATTTACCACTACCTGTCGGTCCGGTAACCAGTATTAATCCACGTTGTTTCATGGCAAGTCTGGCTAGAATTTCCGGCAGATGAAGATCATCAAAATCTTTTATAACATTAGGGATAACACGAAAAGCAACACCTAAACCATTAACCTGATGAAAAGCATTTACCCTGAAACGTGTATCATCATCCAATTTCGTCGAGAAATCTATTTCCAATTTCTCTTTAAAAATTGCTATTTGAGAATCATTCATAGTACTATAAATGAGTTCTTCAACTTCCTTCTCGCCCATTTTGGGCAAGTTCAGTTTTTTCATTTTTCCCAAAACTCTTATCATGGGAACAGAACCTGCACTTATATGCAGGTCAGATGCACCTGCATCTGATGTAAATTGTAATAATTCTTTAACTGTCAAAAGACACCCCCAAAAAAATTAATTAATCGAGAATCCCTTCTTCGTCTATTTCATCATCCGGTAAACCATAACCATGATATGATGCATCATCAACATCATACCAAACTTGTTTTCCTTCTCCTTCAGCAAAATCTGCTGTTGTAGTAGCCATATATTTTTTTGGTGGGTTACCAACAACTTCAAATTCCCAGTTTTTCTGTGTTCGATTACCAAGATTAGTATCTTTCATTGCAGTTTCGATGTCATAATCAGTGGTTGATCCATAAGTTTGATAATGAACTCTGTAAGCTTGTCGTAAAGCAGCAATAGCTGATTGAGCTTCTGTTGAACGTGCTTGACGAACATAATTCATGTAGATTGGTACTGCGATCGCTGCCAAAATAGCAATTATGACAACAACAACTAACAACTCAATAAGACTAAACCCTTTTTGATTTTGTACTTTTTTAAACATTATACGTCCTCCTAATTTTATTATCTCTTTATTAGATGCAAAATTCGTTCCGACAAATCCATCTTCACCTTTTTTTTTGCAAGTAATATTTGATGAAATATAATATTTATTTGGTTATTTAAGTAAATTAGATTTCATAATATATAATAAGCACAAAAAAAGGTTCCCCCATAAATGGAAGAACCTTAATTTATCTTATCGAAATTCTTATTTGATCAATAACATACGTTTTGTACCTATCGCTTTGTCATCAACTTCTAATTGATAAAAATAGACTCCTGAAGAAACCTGTTTATTATTTCGATCAGTTCCATTCCAAATAACAGAATGCTCCCCGGTTTCCAAATGTTCATTAACCAGAGTATTTAATTTCTGCCCTTTTACATTATAAATTAATAGTTTAACATTTAAGGGTTGATCTGTATTTAATGTAAACGTAATGGTAGTTTCAGGGTTAAATGGATTTGGATAGTTACCTTTAAGTTTAGTCTCATATATTGTCAGATCATCAACAGATGATCCTGAGTATTTTGTAATTAAAAAAGAAAACGAAGGGATCGACTCCACACTATTAGTATAAACCGATCTGACAGCAAATTGGTATATATCATTGGGAAGATCTATCCATTCTGTATCTGTATAGACTGTATCTGTAATACCCTCGGCAATATTTTCCCAGCTGCTCGGATCATTATGTTGTAATTCAGTGAATCTGTATACATTATAAGATTCCATGGATCTGCTGATAGTTTTTTCTGTATGAGAGCTCAGGATTTTGTTATCCAATCTCTCAGCCGAAGTATTTCCCATATTCATACCAAAAGCACGGATCATAAAGTTGCGTTCATAATTAACTCCGAATGAACTTACATCAGTCCAAACACCGGATACAGTCCAATTCTCTTTACAGAATTGTGTTCCAGGCTGGAATTCCCAGGGTTCTTCAATACCATCATCCATTCCAATAGAAGTATACGCATTAGGTGTGGAAACTCCCACAAAGAATCCCTCATAAGCTTCCAGAGGTACATCGAGATAATGGATATTCCATTCATCATCAGTATTGTCAACATAGCCAGACTCATACAGAACATCACCTTCATCCGGTTTATATTCATCATCCAAACCAAAAAGATACAGTTTAACCTGATCATGAATGCCGTATGTTGAGTCAAGATACCAGTGGATCTCCTGTACAATGGCAATATTTGAATGAACCGCACCAAAAACTGCATTTGGCGGTGTTGTATTATATCCTAACTGGAACTCATAATCACCGTCATCATAGCGGAATTCGCCACTGCCTACTGCAGGTGGAGTCCAGCTAAGAGCCACTTCAGTTCCTTCCGGATTTTGAGTCGCCTGCACATTTTGCGGTGGATAGGCAACTTCATTTAAAACTATTGTTCCAAGATCTAAAGCTGTACCTCCAACTGAAATTTCATCTATATAATTGTCATATCCTTCATAAGTTATCAAAATATCGTACGTAATATTTGTGTAAACATCTTCTATTATAAAATCACCGTTTACATCAGTATAAACCTGATAATTTTCAAATCCGGTGATCTCCACCAGGGCATTCTCTAAACCAACTACAGGAAAGTCACTTCCAGCCACATGACCCGAAACCGAAACTGCACCAAGTGAGATCAGGTTAAAATCAACTTGAACTGTTTCATCTTCAATGACTTCTTCTGTAATAGTTTGAGGCGAATATCCCATTAAATTTGCTGTAAAATCATGAACTCCGGCAATAACATTTCCAAAGTGATAATAACCCTGATCATTAGTATATGTCATTGTCTGAGTTTCGTCTATAGTTACAGAAGCACCTTCTAAAGGATTATCCTCATCATCATATACATAACCTTCTACTTCACCCATAGCTCCCAGGAAGAAAGTAAAAATGGTATTGGCAAATTTATCGAATGTGTAACTTGAATCAGGAGGACTGGCTGGATCCAAGATCATTGTATCATCTCTTTGATAGCGGGTACGATCTACGTAATCAGGAGTTTGGTCATGTAAGAAATAATCAGAAGAGCCATAATTTTGAGTATCCATTGGACGGAAGGTCATTACTACAAGATTACCGCCATTGTAAACATATGGTGTAGTAAATTGAATGGTTACTTCGTTAGTTCCAGATGGATATGTAACATTGCCATTAAATACTTCTGTCAACATTGTTGACGGTATCCAACCACCTGTTAAATTATTTTGAGTGGTTTCTCCCAGCCAGACTGCAGTTGGCTTATCCGTTAAATTGCTGGTGAAATTATTGTAATACGTAAGCTCTGTTATCATTCCAATGCCGCCAGCTAATTCATCTGCAAAATAAATAATCTCTGTTAAGCTGTTTTTATATTGAAAACTTAAAGGAGTTCTATTATTAGTTTCAGTTCCATCACCTACAGATATCTCCATAATACCCTGTGGGTAAACCTGGATCTCAAGATTATTAGTACTATCATTAGCCGGATTTTCGTCTCCAGCTAAAGATACCTGTCCATAAAGATATGTGAATCCGACAGGTTGACTTACCGGAACGTCCCAAACCAGATCATGGCTGACAGACTGGCTTGGATCAATAATCTGATTAACATCAAGTGATGCAACCTCAATGCCGCCTTCCTGGAATAATTTAACTGTATAATTTGTTTGTGCATTAATACCGACATTCTTAACTTCGATTGAATAAGTTTCGGTGTTTCCAGCATTAATCACAGTATTACCTGAAATATTCATACCAGCAAGATCATTATCATAAACAGTAGGATTACCTGTTATCAAGACATCATCTACACATACTCCATAACCATATTGTGCAATTCCTTCAAAGGCTACATAATAAGTTGTAGAAGGATTTGGTAAGAATATAGTTCTCTCAGTCCATGTTGGTGTATCTGCAATAAAAGATTCAATTAATGTCCAAGTACCTCCCAAAGAATTCTTATAATAAATATGTAATTCATCTTGATCAGATAACCATAGTGTTTGAGCATGCCAAAAGGTTAGAACACCATCATTAGCTGTTCCTAAGTTAATTTCGGGAGTTATCAATTTTGTTATATCTGCTTCAGTAGAACTAGTATTGTATAGTTTCGCATTGAAACTTCCAGTATGTGCTGCAGCGGGATTTCCAGATTGACCACCATTTTCATAAATCCAATCGATCGTACCAGTAATAAAATCTTGAGACCAACCAGCAGGAAGTGAACCACCTTCAAATCCCTCATCAAGTATGATCACTAATCCTTCAGGATAAACCATGATATCAAGATCAGGTGTTAAATCATTATTATTATTCTCATCTCCAGCTAATATGACTTGCCCATAAATTGTTGTAGGTCCTATTGGCTCATTGGAAGGAATAACCCAACCAAGTTCATGTGCTACAGTTTGATCAGGAACGATAGTGTCAGTTACATCCAATGAAGCTAATTCTTCACCACCAAATTTAAATAATTTAACAGTATATTCATCTTGAGAATTGTTACCGTTATTTTTCACAAATACTTCATAAATTTCAGTGGAATTGACATTTACACTTTGATTACCAGACACACTCATTCCTGCAAGATCGTTATCGTAAGTGACTGATGGAGGAAAAATGATATTATCTATCCAGCCGGTATCTGCTCCTGATGAGAAACTACCATCCTTAGTATATTCCCACTTAAATGTATGAGAACCAGAGGTTACATTAACAGTAATTTGAGTCCAAGCAACACTCCCGGAAATTTCATGGATCTGAGCCCCATCAAGATAAAATCTGAGATAATCCCAGCCACTTTCACTATCTACTTTCCAATAAAAACTTATAGTTCCGTTATCAGTTACTTCTCTTGTAACCTCTAATGTTGAAACCTCACTATCGTTAATATCTCCATTTTCTGCGCAGTATGTTCCTTCATAAGGATCACTAGTTGTAACAAGCCAATTAGTATCTCCACTCAACTGCCACTCATAAGATGAAAAATCCCCTGTTTCAAACCCTTCAAAATCTTGAGCAAAGATAAGTGTTGATATCGAAATTAGCAGAATTAACAAAAATAATTTTTCTTTTCGCATTATTACTCCTAAAACTTATTTTATTATTTTATTTTTTATTATGCAAATCTTATTCCAGTATAAATTGTTAAATTTGCATATTGCTAAACACGAGTTGTGATGATCATTTTTTATGTCAAGTAGTTATCTGAACAGTTAAGGTTATTAATACCACTGGCTGTTCAGTTGCTTTTGAAAAATAAATAACGCTCCGAAAACGTGGAGCGTTATTTTGATAGTTCATTTTTTTGGAATCAATTATTTCATTAAGATCATTTTTCTGGCTTGCTGGAAATTACCTGAACTTAACCTATAATAATATATCCCGCTTGAAACCGATTTTCCCCTGTCATCTTTCCCATTCCAGACAACTGAGTACTTACCTTCTGCTAAATGTTCTCTGAGAAGCTGTTTCACTATTTGACCTTTAATATTGTAAATTACTAACTCAGTGTTCTCTGTGCTATCTGTACTTAAAGTAAATGAAATCGTTGTGGAAGGATTGAAAGGATTTGGATAATTACTAAGCAGTTGATCTGCAACAGCTAAATCATCATCTATACTTGTTAAACATTCTGCATTTAACGGAATTACTAATTCCTGTGTATCAGGATCATTGCTGAGAATTGTTAATTCTCCGGAATATTGGCCCATTTGAGCAGTTTCAAATTCAATTTCAAGCACATATATTTGCAGATGTTCTAAATCAAACTGCAATACTCCATTATAATTAAATCCTTCCCCTGAGATCACAACATCTGATATCTGAAGTGTTTCATATCCCAGATTAGTTATCTCCAGGTTATTTATTTGTAAATTGTTAGTTGTAACAATCCCAAAATCTATTTGATCAGTAGAAGCGACAATATTTGGAGATAGATCCCCAACAAGGAATTCAAGATATTGAGCCATTACATCTGCTTTCGTATTACCTGCTGAGCCATCAGCCAGTGCACCAAAGAAAGATGAAGCTGCTATTGTACGGTAATTACCTGAATCATAATAGACACCACGAACTGCATCATCTTGAGAATACATAAATGGGACTCCATCATTTGCATCCAAAATATCAATGCCAAAATCTGCATTAGAACCATAAAGATAATTCATCGAAAACTCAGAGAACATCCCTGCGTTTTCTGCATATAAAGACTCTATTCCGCTATAGGAATTATGCAGGATTGAGTTATCACTGAGTCCAAAATAAGGACGTAATAATGGATGATTACCACTTCCAACAATTGCACTCTCGAAATAAACGGCTTTACCGTCTTCTAAGAAATCTATGAGCCTTTGTGTATCTTCTGCTCCAACTGGAGCTGGTGGAGTCCAACCTCAACCACTACACCAAATTCCTGCAGTGGCAAATATGATATCATATTCGGATAGGTCATCAGCCAGTGAAGATTCAATAACAGGTAAAATGCCATTTGTAACCAGGGCAGTTTTTAATGCAGCTTCCAAACCGACATAATTCCATGGCTCTTCAGGATCTGCTATTTGATTTCCGTCATCTCTGTCCCAGATTAATACATTTTGTGCTGTCAGTAAAGATACTGCTAGCACAAATAAAAATATTATACTTAATTTCATAATTTCACCCTCTAATTAATTTATTTGATACTATGCAATAAATGTACCAAAAAACCCCGGAAAACCGGGGTTTAGTCAATTATTCGTCAATTTATGAAATTTATTTCATAATATCAACCTTTATTATCAGCAAGTTTTACGAAAATCATTTTATGAGGATCATTTTTTTCGTTGATTGATAAGTACCTGATCTTAATTTGTAAAAATAGATGCCAGAAGAAACAGTTCTCCTATTATCATCACGTCCATCCCAAATCACAAAATGTTGTCCTGCAGACAACTGTTCTCTGACAAGTTGTCTCACTTTCTGGCCTTTTACGTTATAGATATCAAGAGTTACTGGTGTAGACATTTGAGCTACATCAAAAGAGATAGTAGTAGTCGGATTGAAGGGATTAGGATAATTGGAATAAAGTTTATTTAATTTAGGTAATACTGTTTCATTATTGGACCCTGTTGTATTGGAATAATGAACGTCATCAATATACCAGCCCTCTCCTGTTATCAAGCTGGCACTTCCCATCACGAATCTCAGTTGTGCAGTTCCGGAATAACCAGATAGATCTAGCTCAACTTGCTCCCAATCAATATTACCAGCAAAAACTGGTGTACCTTCATCAAATGGACAAGACGGAATATTAATTGTTGTACAAGGATATCCACCGGTTGGTTCTATCTGTTCCCATTCACCACCATTCACAGAAATCTCTATTAAACCCCCATCCCAGGTCAGAGGGCTGTCAGATCCTACATCCATCCAATGATAGAAAGTAACCTTTGCGCCCGGGAAAACTTCAATCTCCGGCATAACAAGAGCAGCATAAATCAAATTGTCATAGAATGCTTCACCGATCCCGCCACATTTCATTGAAAAGTTACCATTAAAAGTATTATTACGGAAATCATCAAGATGCCATTCATCTATATACCCATCTGCCAAGGCCATATGCTCCCAACCTGTATCTCCATATTCAAAATCATAAGCATAAAAACCTATAGGTAAACGGAATATGGATTCGAAAGTAAATTCGCTACTGTCAACAACGTATACATTCATATCAGCGAAATATTCTACGGGGCAGTCTTCAGCAATATCTATAGTGAAAGGTGCAATTGTATATGTCATAGAATCCGGAGCAATAGAAGCAATAACATCACTACCACTTAAAGAGACATACGGATCTGATGAGAATAAAAGAACGTTTGAATTGTATGCATATCCATTTCCTGCATTATGAAAACCTAAAAAGATCTCAGCCTGCTCACCCGGGTCCAGTATCTGATCTGAACCATTTAATACATTGAGATCAAAATTCAAATATTCTAAAAAAGGAGCATTACAATTGAGTTCAAATCCACTTATCCAGCTCGTGCCATTAGATGTAACTTCTACTTCGAATTCTATTATACTGTTATCTTCAATTAACGGTAACAATTCGATTGTGAAGGCATTGGCATAAATCATATTAGATGATGCAGGGATCTGTCCTCCATTCATTGTGCCATCTAAAATAATGATCCTATCCGATCCGGTAGTAAGAGTAGCTGTAACGGTGTTCCAGGTTGGCTGCATCCCAATATTCTGTAAGGTCAGATCAATCTGCAGAGTATCAAGAGATTGATATGAGTCATCAGCATGTATACCAAGCTCAATATATTCTACTCCATTACAAATAACATACATATCGGGAGATATAATTTCAACATCTGCAGAATAACGAAAATAATTTTGCTTAGTAACTGTTACTTTCATTGTATTATCAGGAACCTGCAAAGGAATAGTAATTGCAAGAGGAGCTCCCGTTCCCAAAGCAGCACCTATTACTTCGCCATTAACAGAAAGACCAATAAGTGCGCCCTCATCAGCTGTGACAGTAAAAGTCTCCAATCCCGACATTAACTCATTATCATGATCAACTGTCAGCTGCTGCGGCATTTCTGAATAGACACTTGAAAAAGCACAACCATGATGATGGAATAAGTTATAAGTAACCTCTTTATTATTTTCATTGTAGGGCCAACTTGATTGTTGCAGAAAATATTTCCCGGCTGCGTTTGCAAATGCAGGTCTTATCCAGTCTGCTTCAGTAGGAGCAGCACCAAATTGCGGTAGAAAATTTTTCCACATGTTGTCATACATTCCCCAGACAAAAGTATCATTAACAAATGAATAAGAAACTTCTGAAGCAGCTATGAGACCTAAAGCACCTTGTTGATGTCTGTGAAAAGCTTCTGCAAAACAAGTTTGAGTTGAATTGTACTTTCCGGTTAGACAGTTAATGGAAAAAATGAAAATCAAATTTTCATTAGTCAATCCACTCAGATCACCAGTATTATAATCAGGTTCACCCCATCCGTTAACACCACCATGATCTCTATGCTGAAGCAGGAAAGCACCGTTATTGATAGCTGTATTAATAGCAGATGCATTCCCTCCAGACCAGCCATCCAATTCAGAAGGTGAAGCTGGGATATAGCCCAATCCATTGGGTCCGAAAACATTTACTATCGTACTGGTGTTTGATGCAGTAGACCAAGGATCAACTGCTGGATTCCCAATATAAATCTCATTTATTCTAATTTGATCTTTGCCAAGTTCATTGTGAAAAAATCCTCCCACACTTTCAGAACATAATTGAAACCAGCGTTCAGTTTGCCAGCCAAGTGCAGTTATCGGATGATCATAAAAATATTGATCTGTAGGCGGGTTCATCTCATAATTAAGAATTTTACCGATCATCGTCTCTAATTGCTCATCATTTTGAGCAGTAATTCTTGCCAGGATAACGTCCGGCATATCATTATCAGTTACATCTGCAAATATGTTATCTGAAACACAGTAACTATTCCAGATGGGAGATACGATGGTATTCCCGGTAGTTCCATAATCTCCTAATAATAAAACTGCAACTGGAGGGATATCCCAGTTATCATAAGCATTATCAACATAATCTTCTATAGCTGTTACAGTATTACCGCCAATTTCTGTTGTTGTAACAACACCAGTTCGGATCCCCTGTTCATTTCTAAATGTACTCAATGAATCTGCCCATGCCAGGAAGATCGGATCATCCGGAGTAATAATTACGTATTCGTAATCTTCAGTCCTATTAGAGGATGTTTTATAGGCAAAATCCGGTAAAGAATTAAAATTTACGAACACATCTTCTAATATTGAGTCCCACCAAATATTTCTTAATCTATCTTCACCATATTCAGCTGAGCCACCGATAAATCTTACTTTAAATTTTATCTCACTGAAAACAATTAGTTCTTTTGTAACAGGATTATATTGAAACGGAGTAATACCAAAAAGTGCAGCTTCTATTCCACGGATAATTGTTTTATCTGAAAGTTGCACGGGAAATTTTGGATAGAAAGAATCGCTTTCATATATTTCTTTATTCAAATAATAGTCCAAGGGTCCAGTTTCAGTATCAAGCGGAATCCTGGGAGCAGGAGCAATATTGATATCCCTGATGATCTCTTTTTTTGTTGAAATTATTTCTAATTCGATCTCAGCATTATTTGGTATTGCAAAGTAGCGTCCAAATCCAGGCAGATCAGGCATTCCCTCATTATTCGGCAACATGCTTCCTATCATCGACGGTTTGATCATCCTGTAACCATTGATGTCTATTTCATCTAAGCTGATCTGATTTATCGAATACTCGAGAACTAATTCATTCTGAGATTCTTTAATCAGTTTTAAACCTTCATTATCTTTATCATTAGAAAAATTTATTATTGAAGAACTTAAAATGCTTATTACACTTACTATTATTGTAATAAAGACTATTTTTTTCATTTTACCTCACCCTTGTTATCAAATGAAACGAGATTGAAAACTCTATTTCATTAGAATCATTTTTTTTGTATTTGAATAATTTCCAGATTTCATTTTATAGAAATAAATACCGCTTGAAACAGATTTCCCAGTGTTGTCTTTACCATTCCAGACAATATTATGATATGCTGCCTCAAGATATTCATTTATTAGTGTTTTAACCAACTGACCTTTCATGTTGTAAATATTTATTGATACATTACCTGCTTCTCTATTTGAGAAACTGATCGTTGTTTCCGGATTGAATGGATTTGGGTAGTTACCGGAAAGTGCAGTTACTTCAGGTTTTAGTAGATCATTACTAGTCGTATGACTGACAAACGTGCTATCAGACATCTCAGATTCCCAATTATCATCATAAACTGCCGTTACATTATAGATATAGTTTCCACTTGGAACATTCAGATCCTCATAAGGAGATGCCATTACATCATCTGCGAGCAATTCTGCATTACGATAAATATTGAAAGAAGCAAGTCCTCTATTCGCAGGCATACTCCAGCTAATAATAACGTTTGGTTCCTGTGATTGTGCAGTAACATCTATGGGTACTGGAAGTGTAATTGTCACGTTAGCAGGATTGGAAGAACCTGATTCTCCTTCATCATAAACTGCGGTAACATAAATTTCGTAGTTCCCTACATTTAAAACATATATAGTAAATTGTAATTCTGTTGTCAAACTAAGATAGTTATCATCCAAAAAAACATTATAACCGATCAGATCACGGGAATTTCTCAAATTGGAATTCTCTCCGTTCTTACCCGTAATAGGATCATTTGAAACAGGAGCTTCCCAAGTCAATTCTATCTCATTATAATTCACGATTTCTGCTTGTAGATTTACTGGAGGATTTAGAGGCGCATCAATACTTATCGATGGGAAAACAATGTAGTCTACCCAACCGCAATCTGTACCACTGGAAGTATTTGAATCTTTTGTATATTCCCATTTGAATGTGTGTGTTCCAGCAGAAACAGGATATGTTTCCATGCTCCAATCAGATTCACCGCTCCAGGCTCCCATCTCAACATTATCCAAATAAAACTTGAGAAAATCCCAACCACTTTCTGACGAGACTTTTTTATAGAAACTAATTTCTCCATCAATAGCAACTTCTACAGTTAGTAAAAGTGATGAGGTCTCTTCATCATCTACATCACCTGACAATGCACTAAATAATCCTTCATAATAATCTGTAGAAATTATCCAGTCATAGTTTCCACCAAATTCCCAATCAAAACTACAGAAATTAGCGGTTTCAAAATCTTCTATGGCAATACCAACCATACAATCTATGTTGAAGTTAGTAGTGTATGTTCCGGCATTTGCTGTAATTTCAAGATCAAATGGAAGAAACTCTCCTATTGGAGTTGAGACATCAACTGTGAAGGTGAAAATACAGGACATTTCCTGACCTGGAGTTAAGCTACCGAAATTTACTTCACCATTGTTTAACACAACATATTCGGAAGTTGTGGTTAGCACACCTTCCACATCTTCTGCAAGCAAACTGCCATTATTGCGAATCGTTACCAGCATATCCATCGTTTCGCCTGGATCAATGTAACCATTTGTATTCCCAATCACTTCATCCAGTTCATAATCTACTAAAGCAATATAAATTTCACCAATTTCTGCAATAGATTTCACCGCATCAAGGTCAAAGCCAGCATCAGCTGAGATCGCTATTCCATCTCCATCATCCTCAACTTTGAAGAACTGAGCTTCAATGATATTTCCTTCTGCCAGATCATATTCTGTAGTCCCAATTCCCTCACCCAAATAAATCCACGGACCATCAATACTTTCTCCGGCATAAACTGTATATCCTTCCGGCGAGGTATCACCTTCAAAAACTATTATATCATTTCCCGGTCCATCTATAACCGGATACTGCATATCAATAACTATCCAACCGTTCTTCCCAATCGAATAATTTCTATTATCGGGAGCTCCAATCACTCCGGGCGTATCTCCTTCATCTGCACTATTATTATCAGGAATTCGAGATGAAGCAATTTTATAGACAAACTGTCCTTCTAATGGTTGAAGTTGAAAATCTGTTGCATTGGAACTACCTGATGCTACAGAAATACCAGTAATAGTTTGTGTCTCATAGCCATTAGCTACAACTGTAATATCATAGGTTCCAGCAAGAACATATTTGTGATAATCACCAGCATTTACATCTGTATATGTCGGAAAATAATCGTTAACAAAAACAGCTGCAGTAACAGGATCACCAGTATTCACATCTGTCACAATCCCTTCTAAACCATAGCCGGAGTGCTCTACAATACTTAACATGGCAGGTTTATTGTAATTATAATACATCATGAGCTGACTAGCTGGAGGATGTTTGCTATAGGAAATTTCCATTGACCAGCTGATAGATCCCATCATACCGTAATTAGTGTCCTTCGTGCTTCCGTTTATAGGATACATTCCTGTACAGCCTTGGCCATAGTCCATATTCGCATAACCAGATGAAGTTGAATACTCACCAGCTAATTGAATAATATGATTATAATCCGGACATTGATCTGATCGATAACTCCAGGGACATGAGATGTATTCAGTTCCACTATGGTATGTAGTATGAACAACAAATTGACGATTGTAATGACAATCTCTAAGAGCTTTTGATTCCGGTTGAGAAAAAGCATCGGTACTTCCACTCCAGCCATCCCACATATAGCCGGAATCACGGTTGCAATCTACACCATTTGCATTTTCACGATTATCTGCAGCACGACCATCAGGATTTACCATATAATAGATCCAAATCTCACGGTTATCCACCAGATCAGTTATATCCGGATCATTACCATATCCCCTGCATAGATCACGGGCAAAACGAATACAATTTTCAGATGCACCGATCTCATCACCATGAATCCCGCCATCGAACATTACCTCTGCTTCGTTCTCATCAAGTGTAACGTTATCTGTAATTTTCAGGGCTCCAAGTTCTCTACCCTGAACAGATGATCCAAAAAGATGTTTTTCACAAATAGAAGGAAAGGCATTGGCTAAACTGTCCGCTAGAGCAATTATCTCGGTATATGTATGATATGCTTCTCTTGTATTATTCTGAGTTTGCCAAAAGTTTTCAGCAAAGGTTTTTACGTCTTCCCTTTCAACCTGATATTTGAGTCCCGTTGTTTTTAGCTCTTCAAATTCTGATGGGATCAGATATATCAGGGCTTCCCCATTAGGGTATATATCTCCTTTAGCATTCAAATCTATCAATTTTGCAAGTTCAAGACTATTATTATAAAATACGCGAACTTCCATCTCATTATCTCGCCAGGCAAATGCTGTGCTGAAAAGTATTAGACAAAATAAAAAAGTAATAACTAATTTTTTCATAAATTTCCCCCAATTAATTTATATTTAATTATTTAATTTACGCAATAACTATTCCATATAATGTTAATATATACATTTATTTTACATTACTTTTGACATATAAATCTTTAATAAAATAATAGCAAGTAGAAATATTAATTGAGGATTTTGATGAATTACATAATAACAGGGAAAGGATATATCTCCGAGTTGATAAAACAGGAAGATCAAGAAGTAAAGATAATATCAGAAGATGATCTTAGTAATTCATTGATCACATTGAAGACTGGTGATAAGATTTATGCACCAACAGAAAGTGCTCTTGAAGTTATCCTGGATAGATCTAACAACACAGTTTTCATAAATGCGGTAGAAATGCTAAAAGACAAATTTAAATTCCGCCAGATGATGAGTGATATGTATCCAGATTTTTACTACAGGATGGTTAGCCTTGATGAATTAGGATCCATTGATCTTGACCGTGAGAAAAAGTACATTGTCAAACCTGTAAAAGGATTTTTTGGAACTGCTGTAAAAGAGCTTAACAAAAATACTGATATAACAAAGATCGTGAAAGAAATTCGCAGTGAACTTGATGAAAACACAAAATATTTTTCTGAAAGTGTTTTATCTAAAAACGATTTGATCATCGAACAATTTGTTGAAGGTGAAGAATATGCTATTGATATGTATTTCAATGAAGATGGTAAACCTGAGATATTGAATATTTATCATCATCCACTTCCAGAAAAAAATGAATATTTTCATGTGCTGTATTACACGAACAAAGAGATTTTTGCGAAATTCTATGATGAACTTGAAACTATATTCATTAATCTTAATCGCTATTTAAATATTACTAATTTCCCTATTCATGCTGAATTTAAATTAGAAGATGAAAAACTCATCCCGATTGAAATGAATCCACTGAGGTACGGTGGTTTTGGACTTGCAGATCTTACTTATTATGCATTTGGATTTAATCCATTCAATGCTTTCTTTAGCAATATAAAGCCAGACTGGCAACAGATCTGGGCTAAACGTAACGAATATAATTTTGGCTGGGTTTTGGGTTATAACGGTACTGATATTGATGTGAATGTTCACACTCCGGATGATGAAGCATATTTACACTATTTGGGTGATACAATGCATTATGTTGAAATAGATCACAAAACAAATCCCGTGTTTTCAATTGCTTATGTTAAGGATCAGTGTTCAAAATCTTTAAAGCGTTTTCTTAAAACTGAATTCAATGATTTTTTTGTGCCTGTTAAATAAGCGTATAAAATAAACCCTGCAAACGCTTGTCTCAATTTTTCATTCAACTTTGCGATTTCAGAGTTGAAATTTCAAGAATCTACTTCCTAAGCTTCTGCTATCAATTTCAGGGTTAGATTACCTATGACCTACTTCCTAAGCTTCTGCTTGGGAAGATATAATATTGTGAAGATTCTCCCATTCCCAACTGGAAAGTTAGGAATGAGAATAATCTATCCTGCAAAGCTTTTAGGAGAAGGACAGTAGGTTAAGGTTATAAAAACCTTAAAAGGGCAAACTTCCTAAGAAAACTTGAAAGATGCCCTTTCAAGGTTAATAATTAGACGCAAAGTTTTGCATCTTTAATCTTCACAATCTACACATTCTTCATATTTTGCATGAGTTTTAAATCGTGTCATTCCCAGTTTACCAAATAGTGAATCCACTAAAGAGTAAATCACTGGAATTACAAACAAAGTAAGCACAGTGGCAAAAGCCAGTCCAAAAGCTATACTCACAGCCATTGGTTTGTAATCAGAGGTTGTGCTGGATGTAGACAGGATTATCGGCATGAAACCGGCAATGGTTGTCACAGTTGTCATAATGATGGGACGCAATCTAATTGCTCCGGCATTGATAAGTGAGTTCCAGCGATCAGTTCCATTTGCTCGCTCACGATTTACAAAATCCACCAAAACCAAGGCATCATTCACTACAACTCCAGCAAGAGCTACCACGGCGATCATCGTCATCATACTAAACGGTAATCCAGTTACCATTAACCCAAAGATTACTCCGATGAGAGCAAATGGGATTGTGAACATAACGATCAATGGCTGAACAGCAGACTTAAATTGCGTAGCCAGAATAGTGAAAACCAACAGCAAAGCAACACCAAAAGCAAAGTAGAGAGAATTACTGGTTTTACTTTGCTGTTCAGCTTGTCCACCAAACTCAACCTGGTAACCTGGGAATCTGATTTCAAATCCTTCCAGAACACCTGTTTCATTAGCAGTTTTACTCCCACGCATTATGCTAGTTACTTCCTCAGCAGTTCGCGTTTTTCTTTCACCATTTTCCTCATAAGTTGTTACTGCCCCTGTAATATTGATAAAACGTTTTCTATCACGATGCTGGATCTTGGCATAACCGGCTCCAATCTCTAAATCTGCAACTTCCTTCAAAGCTATCACATCACCATTCATAGTTCGAATTGGCAGGTTTTCCAGATCACTTAGATCATCGATCTGCTCTTCTTGAACACGCAACACAATATCATACTCATCCATGCCTGAACCGCGAAATTTGGAAATATAACCACCAAAGGAAGCATATCCAACTAAACGTGAAATGGATTGAACTGATAAGCCGTACATTGCTATTTTATCATGTTTGGGAATTATCCTGATCTCTTTTTTCCCCTCGGCAAAACTGGTTTCCAGATCAGCAGTTCCGGGTATTTTTTCCAATTCAGAAATGATGTATTGTCCAATTTCTTCCAATCGTGTCAGATCATCGCCTTTCACGCGGATTTCAATATCTTCTCCTGTAGGTGGTCCACCCCTTCCTCCTTCTTTAAATGTATAGGAATAAAGAGCAGGAATTGTGTCGATGTACTTTCTAATGCGGTTCTTGATCTGAGTATGAGTAAACTGCATATTATCCAGTTCAACCAGGTCGATCTTCACTTCAGCATTCTTGCTATCTACTTCATCTTGATGGTTTTCACGATATTGTCCAATTGTACTTACTATAGCTTCTATATCTTCTTTTTCCGGGATGTTTAAAATGAAATTCTCAATATTTGTTACAACTTCATCAGTTTTTTCGAGTGATGTTCCAGGAGGAGTTTCCAAGTTTATGGTCAAAGTTTGGGGAGCTCCGCGAGAGAAAAACTGAGTTTTTACTAAACCCATTTTAACTGCTAAACCAGAAAGAATCATTGCAGCAAAAAGCATCAACAAAGTCATCCCACGATGCTTAAGTGCTTTTTTTACATTTTTGCGGTATTTTTTTACCAACCAGTCATGTAATTTGTGTCCTCTAATTTTCTTATTGTAATCACCTTTCCCTCCTAATTCTGCAACATGAGAAGGAAGAATAACTAAACTTTCAAACAAGGAAGCAAGTAAAGCTAGAGATATAACAATGGGAAAGAAACTAAAAAACTTACCCATGGTTCCTTCCATAAGAAGAAGCGGAAAGAATGCTGCTATGGTAGTCGCTACTGCTGCCACCACAGGCCAGGAAATTTCATTGGTACCTTTGATAGCTGCTTCTTTACGGCTAAATCCCATTTCGCGATAACGATGAATATTTTCCAGTACAATGATCGCATCATCCACGATCATCCCCAGCACCAGGATCAAGCTGAATAAAGTAAGATTATTTAATGTGACATCCAGGTAATTCATTAAAATAAATGCTAGCAAGAAACTAAATGGAATTCCCCAGGCAGCGAACAGGGCATTCTTCCAACCTATGAAAATCCATAAAATGATGAAAACTAAAAAGATCCCCATCATTGCATTATTACCTAAGGTAGAAATGCTGTTCCTTACACGGATAGAACCATCGTTACGCACTTCCACTTTCATACCATCAACCCGTTTTTCAAATTCTTTGGCTTCTTCTCGGATATTTTCCATTACACTGATGATGTTACCATCAGCTTTTTTATATACTTGAATTGTTACAGCTTTCTGGGTGTTTAATTTACTGATAGTTTCAGCTTCTTCCAAAGTATCACGTACAACGGCTACATCACTAATACGTACAGAACTACCATTGGGATCCATTTTAACAACAAGATCACTGATCTCATCCACATTATCGAATTCACCCATTGTTCTCACCAGGAAGTCGGCATAACCAACTTTAATAGATCCACCAGGAGCATTCATATTCCGCATGTTTACAGCATTGGAAAGATCATCCAAAGTAAGACCATACTGGCTGAGTTTATGAATGTTGGCATCCAACCAGATCTGGCGATCACGAGTTCCGGCAATTTCTACTTTAGAAACATAATCCACATTCAATAATTCATCTTTGAAATCTTCTGCCAGTTCACGCAGTGCATTATCAGAAAGGTCACCACCCAGGGCTACTGTACACATCTCATTGATTTCCCGCATCTTGAGCTGCAGAAGATACGGATCATCAGCATCTTCTGGAAGATTATTAACTTTATCCATCTCTGTATTAAGGTTAGCCCAGGCTTCATCGATATCAGCTTTAGGATCCATACTAATGAATATTGTTGCCCGACCTTCTGAGGCAGTGGATGAAATATAATCTATATCTTCCAGATCGGAAATTTCATCTTCAATTCTCTTCACTATCAACTTTTCAATTTCAGCTGGTGATACACCGCGGTATCCTACCATGATGTAAAACGCTCCAAAATCTACTGCTGGAGCTTCCTCTTTGGGCATGCTGATCAAGGTCATAATTCCGAAGATGAAAACAATGATCATGATCATGTTTATCAATACGCCGTTTTCGACGGAAAATTTTGCTAAAGACATAATAACTCCCTTTCGTTGTTATTCAGCACTGAAGCTGCTGCGAGCATCTACTAATGCTCCTTCCGTCAAACTATCAATTCCATCAATAACCAGTTTATCGCCAGGTTCCAATCCAGAAGTTATAATAACATTATTAGCAACTTTTTCACCAAGAGAAACAATTCGAATTTCTGCTCTATTTTCACCATTTATCACATAAACAAATTCATTATCATATTTTTCCCGCAGGTTTTCTATAGAAGTAAACAACACATCTTTAAAGGTTTGGGAAAAGATATGACTCTCAACTACCATACCAGGGTATAGCATCTGATCATGGTTATCAAAAACGACCTCTACTGGATAGTTATTACCACCAGTTATGGGACGAATGCCAACTCCTGTAACTTTACCTTGAACAGTGTTACCATTTACCGAGAGATTTACCAGATTCCCTTTTTTCACATAGGCAATATCAGATTCGCTCACACCAGACTTGATGATCAATTTTTTTGTGTTAACAATGCCGGCTATGATCTTGCCCTGGGAAACCATCTCGCCTACTTCCAAGTTAAGTTCAGCTATATAACCGGATACAGGTGCTGTAAACTGAGAATTCTCAAACCTTTTCCTCATACTTTCAGTATTAGCCAGCGCCCCATTAAAACCTGCTTGAGCATTTTTTTGATTGCTCTTGGACTGAAGCAATTCATTTTCGGAGATCTTATCCTGATCATATAAATTATTGGAAACAGTAAGATTTATGTTTGCCATTTCTAAAGAAGATTCTGCAGCCATCAAAACAGCTTCAGCTTGTTTCAACTGGTTTTCATAATCACTATTGTCAATTCGAGCAATTGCTTCTCCTTTCTCAATCCAGTCACCTAGAGTTTTAAAGATCTCAATAACTTTTCCACTAACTTCACTGGTTAAGTTCACATCATTAAAACCTTCTAACTTTCCGATAACTCTGATATATTTATCCAGATCACGCGGCTGCATTTCCTGCACCATAACTATAATTTCTTTTTCCTTGGTATTACCGTTCATTTTCATTTTGGACGGTTCTTCTTTTGAACAAGAAGCAAGTGATATTGTGAGTAACAAAATTATTATACTAAATTTAAATATATGTTTCATTATTCCTCCCTTAATTTGATATAATATCTTCTAAGACTTGGGAATCTGAAGTTCCCATTAACAATTGTAAAGTTGATTTTGCGCGCAAGAAATTATAAAAGCTGCTTGTATATTGGTTTTGTGCAGAAGTAAACATAACTTCTACTGAGAGAAGATCATTAGCTGTGATAACCCCAAGCGTAAATCTTTCTTGCATTTGCTCATAAGTCTCCATAGAATATTCCATGGCAAGTTTGGATGATTTCACTGTTTTAGCAGATGCAACCAGATTTATTAATGAACTCTGCAAGGACAATTTTATCGCATCACTGGCTGATTCAAAAGAATATTTTGATTGCTTAAGATTATGATTTGCTTTAGCTACTTCCAAACCATTATTAACTAAAGGAAAAATTGGAACTGAGAGATTCACACCCAATTGACCACTTTCATTGTAATCTTCTTGAAAATCATATTTTGACCAATTATTGGAATATTGAAGATTCACAGAGGGTAGAAAATTCCCACCAGCCATTAATAATGATTTTTTGTTTGTCCTAATTGAAATCTCAGAAATTTTCAGTGTTGGATTACTATCTTCACCAATATTAATAATCTCTTCGATCATCTCATCCAGTTCTGCCAGTGATTTGCTGCTCAATAGATCTAATGTAGGTTGATGAATCTCGATGGGAATCTCTGCCAGTTCTTCAACTTTATCTATTTGCAGGAAATTAGCTAATTCCAGGAGACTAATTTCATAAAGATTCTCCCTTTGGATAAGACTTACTTCCTTACTTGCAAGTTCCGATTGAAACTGCAATAATTCCGCTTTTGAGAGAGATCCTGAATCATAACGAACCTGTGCAATTTCCACATTAGACTGGGAAGATTGCAGATCTTTTTGTGAAATTTCAAATAAATTTTTATTCTCTAGTACAGTAAAATATTTTGATTCAACATCAGCTACAGTACTCAATGTTTTATTATTTAAACTCTCTTTTGAAATTTTATAAACATCATTAGCTATACGCGCTCCCAACCAGATTTTACCACCATTAAACACAGGTTGTGTAATAGAATATCCATAAGATTTAGAATCATCAGCAGATTCTAATCCAATTGTTCTAGGATCGTTAAATTTAGCATAACTTCCTGTTAAATTAGCTGAAGGAATCAAATTAAGATATGATTGCCAGAGTCCATTCTTCGATGATTTGGTTGCTTCTTCCTGAGCCAATAGATCGGGATTATATTTTAGTGCTAATTCTTTAGCTTCCTTCAGTGAAAGTGTTTGAGCAGTCGCACTCACTGAAATCAAGATAACTAAAATTGATAGTATTATTTGTTTCATTCTTTCTCCTTTTTGAAATCCTTTTGATTTTCCGGTAGTTTTGCGGCAGATTTCATTTCTTTAATTATTTCTATTTCTATAGTTTTCATTTTTATCATAGATTCGTGCATGATCTTTGCATAGAAAGGAAAATCCGGCATATCGCCGCATTCAACAGCCTGCTTATGCTTATCTTTCATAATTCTTTCCATCTTTTCATGCTTCAATTCGCGGTTTTCCAGAACTCTGATGAACTCTGAATGTGTTATATTTTTTTGAATAAACCGAAATGCATTCCAAAAATCAAATGGAGTTTGGAATTGTCCCTTTCCCCATAGGAATGATCGCAGAGTTTCCATAAAATATTTTTTTCCGGTAATCGTGATCGTAAATACTTTTCTTGGCGGATTATTTCCTTTCTGTTTCATTTCGCCAGTGATATATCCTTTTTTCTCAAGCCGTTGCAAGGCTTTATAAACAGAAGGTGTTTTTACCTGTGTCCACATTTCAATACCGCGTTTTTCAAAATAACCGATTATCTCGTAACCGTGCATAGGTTGTCTGTTTAAAAAACCCAGAACAACCAGATCTAAGCGGGACATTTAACCTCCATTTTTCCTATTCATATTTTCAGACAAAGCAGAATATTAAATTCTGCATTTTATTTTCTACTATTTTCTTTTCCATTATTATACTATAGAATAAGGCAAAAGAAATGCCAAGCAAGTTATTGTCAAATATATTATTGTAAAGTAGAGTAGTCTCCCCCGGCTCACTTAAAGAAATAGCTAAGATATTCAAAGGACATTTATGTTGTGTAACTTCTTATTCTATAAAGGTTATCTATTATCCCGGGAATTATTTTACTTGACACTGTTTACCTCGAAAAAAAATTCCCACAAGTATTTTATTATTGAAATATGAAATTTTGTTAATAATAGATAAATAGTTAAATTAAGGAGTTTTAATGCCTCAAAATAAGTTATTTTCGCTGGCCGTAATATTTATGATAATTGTGTTTGCAATATCAAACATCGTTAGTGCCATGCAGATAAAAGATAACTCAGTCTTACAGATTGATCAATTCACCTCAGTTCCTTCATTTACGGGAACATCAACTTATGATGAGAGAACACAATCATTTTTTGACTTTCTAAGTCCAATTGTGAAAGCAGAAAATAGTTATATAATGCGTGACAGGATCAGGTTATTAAAATTGATCAAAAAATTTGCGAACAATAAATTAAATGAAGATGATATTAATTGGATTGATAAAAAAGCGCAATATTACAAATTATCACATTTTTCACACAATGATCCGGAAGACTTAGCAAACTTATTAACAAGAATAGATATAATACCTGAATTGTTAGTTATGTCTCAGGCAGCAATAGAATCTGCGCATGGAACTTCCAACTTTGCTAAAAGAGCAAACAATTTATTTGGGATGCGTACATTATCACCTAATAGGGGTATAATTCCAAAAAGACGTCCAAAAAACAGGCATTTTTATGTGGCAAAATATGATACAGTAAATCAATCTATTCAAAGTTATCTGCGTAATTTAAATACTCATGGTGCTTATAAGGATCTACGAGATATGCGACAAGAATTTCGTCAAACTGAGAAACCGTTAGATGCCTATAAACTTGTAAACGGATTAAAAAAATATTCTACTGAAGGTGATATATACATTCAAAAGATCAGACGTACTATGAAGAAAAATGAAAGTAGAATAATCCAAAATATTTAGAATATTATCTCACAAATAAAAATACATATATATAATTAAAATTTAAGTGTAAATATTGTTTCTTTGTTTGGCTTTGATTGAGCCGTGATGGAACCTCCATGCATCCTGAGGATCTGTTTGGATAAACTTAGCCCAATACCGGAACCATCAGTTCTGGTTGTGAAAAAAGGTACAAAGATCTTATCAATAACTTCCTCCAATATTCCAGTTCCATTATCGATTATCTGTAATACGATCCTGCCGCGTTTATCTAAAAATGCTTTCATGATGATCTTGGCATTCTCTATTTCAGAAAGGGCAAAGATAGCATTTTTTACCAAATTTATTAATACCTGCTCAATTAGTTCCTCATCTGCAGTTAATTCTAAACTAATTGGAGAAATAACAATTTCACATTCGATATCACGAAGTTTAAGTTCCTTTTCCATTAAAAGATACACATTATTGAAAATTTCTTTTACAGGGATAATATTGAATTTGGGTTTGGGGATCTTAGTAAGACTGCGATAGGATTTAACAAAATGTATCAATCCGATACTTCTTTTATTTATCGTTTTCAGAGAATTTCTTATATCAACAACTGTTTCATCATCAATTTCCTGAGGTTTGTTATCTGTTGTATCGATATCCTTTAATAATTCGTTTATAGTGGAAGTTAATGATGAAATGGGAGTAATGGAATTCATGATCTCATGTGTAAGTACACGAATAAGTTTTTGCCAGGCTTCCATCTCCTGTTCTTCTAACTCAGATTGAATATTCTGAATTGAAACCAGAATTATATTCTGCCTTCTGATCTTGAATTCTGTAGCGTAGATAGCTAATTGCATTATCATATCATTATCAATAACCTGCACTAACACACGCTCTCCTGATTTCATATTTATCATTTTCTCTACCAGTTCAGAACTGAAGTTTTCTAATTCTTTGATATGTTTTATTTTGCTGATCTGAAAAAGTTTTTTTGCGCTGTTATTTACCATCTCTACGGTACCGTCTTTTTGAAAAGCGATCAGGCTAATACCAATATGCTGGATCACATTTTGCAAGTAATGATAATGTTCTTCTTTCTCATTTCTAATTTTCTGAAAATCCATGATCACATCATTGAAAGCTTCTTTCATTTCATCATAAGCTGTGCCTAAACCTTCTAGTTTAAAACTACGCGTAAAATCAGCATACCGGATAGATTCTAAAAAAATTGCCAGGTAATGGTTTGTCTTTTGAACATACTTGATTAAATTAAGAATTTGAAAAATGAGAATTATTCCCATTAGTATCGGCGTAATATATAAATTGAATTGGTAAATTGTAATAAAGATCAACAGGAGCATAAGTACAATAAACATTATTCGCACAACGATGTTCAGATTAAAATTTTTATATATCATACTAACCCTCTAAATCCCGTATTTTTCCAATCTTCTATACAAGGAAGCCCGAGTTAATCCTAACTCATTTGCTGCTCGACTGATATTACCATTGTTTTTCCGCAAAACTTTTTGAATAATATCACGTTCCATATCTTCAATATTATAAGTATTCAATGTTCCCTCCTCATTTACACTGTGGGGAGACTTTAAACTAAAATCATTTGGTTGTAATATTTTTGAATCACTCAGAATAACCGCTCGTTCAATGGCATGCTGCAATTCCCGTACATTTCCTGGCCAACTGTATTGGCGAAATTTTTTCATAGCGGCATTACTGATACTCTTAATATTTTTTTTATATTTATGAGTATATAGTTTTAGAAAATGTTCAACTAATGGTGGGATATCTTCAATTCTATCCCTTAAAAGCGGTAAGCTGATCTCAACTATATTTATTCGATAAAGAAGATCCTGACGGAAATCTCCATCTTTTGCCATCTGATATATTGGCATATTTGTCGCACAGATCAATCGAACATTTACAGGTCGCGGTTTATTAGAACCTACACGAGTTACCTCCTTCTTCTCGATCACTGTTAGTAATTTAGATTGCAGGGGAAGTGACAAATTCCCGATTTCATCAAGGAAGAGAGTACCACCGGATGCGACTTCAAATCTACCGGGTTTATCATTTTTTGCATCGGTAAATGCACCTTTTGTATGACCGAAAAGTTCACTTTCAAATAAAGTTTCACTTATCGATCCCAGATCAACACTCAAGAAAACATCATTTCTATGATTTGAATTTCGATGTAATGCTCTGGCAACCAGCTCTTTTCCCGTACCATTATCACCCAGGATCAATACACTGGCATCTGTGGAAGCTACTTTATTTATTGTATTGTAAACCTTATTCATTTCGGCAGAATCACCTATAAAATCATGAAACGGCTGATCTAATTTCTTGCACAGTTCATTTCTGGAAAGACGTAATTTATTTGCTTCAATTAATGAACCTCGTAATTTTATAGCAGCTGATAAGGTAGCCAGCAATTTTTCATTTTGCCAGGGTTTCAAGATGAAATCTACAGCTCCCTCTTTGATAGCCTTCACAGCCCTTTCAACATCACCATATGCAGTAATAAAGATCACAACAGCAGAAGGATCTATTTTTAATATCTCATCCAGCCAGTAAAAACCTTCCTGACCACTTATCATATCTTTGGTGAAATTCATATCAAGCAAGATTACATCATAACTCTCCTGTTCCATTAGAGCCGGAATTCTTTTTGGATTAACTTCTGTGTGAATTAATTCAACATATTTTTTCAAAAGTAATTTTAAACTGAATAAAATATCCTCATTATCATCAACAATCAATACTCTTCCATATTTAATCATCTATCCTGCTCCTTGAACATTACTTTTCCATATAATTATAATTGATACTTTATTTTACGGAAAAGCTGAAAGCGTCAATAAAAAACTGTCCGTCAACGTACATAACATAGTTCATTTTCGTACAATCTTTTATGACAAAATACTCGTATCTTATTATATTTTAGCTCATTGGCTATTTGGCACACAATTTGCAATAACTAATAATAGGGAGCGAAACATGGATAGAAAAATTGAAAAGAAAAAATGGACACCTAAAAAAATAATTTGGATTTCATTAAGCTGTATTATAGTTATTTTGATATTTTGGAATGTAATTTTGGGAGATCACTCTTCCAAATTTAATGTGCAGACAGAACGAATTTCTATTGAGGAAGTAACTAATGATCATTTCCAGGATTATATCACTCAAACCGGGACTGTTCAACCCATAAGTACGGTTTACCTTGATGCTATGGAAGGTGGACGTGTGGAAGAGGTGATGATTGAAGAAGGCACGATGGTTTATAAAGATGATGTGATTTTAAGATTGAGCAACACAAATCTTCATCTTGATATTATGAATAGAGAAGCAAATCTTGCTGAACAAATAAATAATCTACGTAACACCCGTCTGTCTATGGAACAAAATAAACTTAGTTTGAAAAGGCAATTACTTGATCTTAATTATCAACTGAGTAGTCAAAAAAGAAATTATGAGAATGACATTAATTTATATGAGCAAAAATATATTTCTGTGAGAGAATTTGATGAATCAAAAGAGAAGTATGAATATCTTAAGAAGAACCGGGAACTGGTTATAGAAAATCAGCAGGCAGATTCACTATTCCGTGAAATCCAAGTGGCTCAATTAGAGAATTCCGTGGATCAGATGGAAATGAATCTTGAATTTGTAAGACAAAAATTGGGAAACCTCAAAGTGAAAGCACCTGTAAATGGTCTACTAGTTTCTGTAAATGCTGAAATTGGCGAAGCAATCGGCAGCGGACAGCGATTAGGTCAGATCCATGTATTAGATGATTACAAAATCAGGCTTGAAATTGATGAACATTATATTTCACGCGTAAATTCCGATTTAGTTGGCACATTTGATTTCAATGGAGAGTCCTTTAACTTACACATAAAAAAGATCTATCCTGAAGTGCGAAACGGACGTTTTGGAGTTGACCTGGTATTTACAGATTCAATTCCGGAACAAATCAGGACGGGGCAGACTTTCCGTGTAAAACTGGAATTGGGTGAATCTCAGATGGCATTACTTGTTCCACGTGGAGCATTTTATCAAAGCACCGGTGGGCAATATATTTTTGTAGTAGATCCAACTGGAAAATTCGCTGTGAAACGTAACATTAGATTAGGACGAATGAATCCTAAGTATTATGAATTACTGGAAGGTCTGAAAGAAGGTGAGAAAGTTATTATTTCCAGTTATGATAACTTTGGAAAAGCAGAAAAACTAATATTAAAATAGAAATGGAGGCAAAAATGATTAAGACTGTTGATTTAACTAAATTCTACCGAACAGATGAGGTAGAAACTACAGCACTGAACAATGTTAATATGGAAATTGCAAGGGGAGAATTCGTTGCCATCATGGGACCTTCCGGATGTGGAAAATCAACCTTGTTAAATTTAGTGGGTTTATTGGATAATCCCAATAAAGGAGAGTTATTTTTCAATGAAACTGAAGTGTCAAAATACACTGAAAGAATGCGTACTAATATGAGAAAATCAAATATTGGATTCATTTTCCAAAGCTTTAATCTGATCGATGAACTTACAGTTTATGAAAATGTTGAGCTACCACTTCTATATATAAAAATGAGTTCAGCGGAAAGAAAGAAACGGGTAAAAGAGGTCTTAGATCGCATGAAGATCGCCCATAGAGCAAAACATTTTCCCCAGCAACTTTCCGGAGGTCAGCAGCAGAGAGTTGCAGTTGCCCGTGCAGTTGTCACAAAACCAAAATTGATATTGGCTGATGAGCCTACCGGGAACCTTGATTCAGCAAATGGAGAGGAAGTAATGGATCTTCTCACACAACTTAATGAAGAAGGAACAACTATTATTATGGTAACTCACTCTCCTTCTCATGCTGAATATGCTCATAGAGTTATTCAATTATTCGATGGTCATATTGTTACAGAAAACATTAAGAAAGAATTCCATTTATAAAGTTTGAAATTTCTATCGTTGGTGAGAAAACTCACTAGTGGTTTTTTGTTCAATTAAAACCATAATAAACCTATGATGTTTTAGGTGAAGGAGTGATAAATGTTTAAAAATTTTGTTAAAGTTGCTATAAGAAATCTAATGAGTAGAAAATTCTATTCAATTATAAACATTTTAGGGTTAGCCATAGGACTTACCTGCACGATCCTGATCGCACTGTTCATCAGAAATGAACTTTCCTATGATAAGCACCATGAAAACTATAAAAGGATCTATCGGCTGGAATCGCATTTTAACATCCAGGAATCGGAGGATCTTTTTGCTGCTACTGCCTTTCCACTGGGTCCCGCACTCAAATTAGAATATCCTCAGGATATTGCAGAATACTGCCGCTTTATGGACATGGATAATAACCTGTTCCAATATGGTGAAAAACAGATATTCGAAGAAAACGTCTATTTTGCAGATTCCACTCTAACCAATGTTTTCACTCATGAATTTATTTCCGGTTCACCAGGCAATGCTTTGAATGATCCTAATGAGATGATCTTAACTGAAAGTTTTGCAGAAAGAATATTCGGTCAGGCTGATCCGATCGGTGAAACGATAGAAACTGGTAATGGAATGATCTACACGATAACAGGGATAATTAAGGATGTTCCACATAATACGCATTTACGTTTTGAAGCAATTGCATCAATGATCACTTTAAAATCCTTATTCGGAGCTGAACGTTATGACAGCCTTGAAAGTGGAGCTTTCTGGAATGTAGGATTCTACACCTATATTATGCTAACTGAAAACGGAAATATTCAAAATGTTCTGGATGCCTATCCGGAATTTAATGAAAAATACATAAAACCTGTAGGAGATATGATCAATGCTACTTTCAGCTTGATGGTAAATCCTCTGGCTGATGTTCATCTTCATTCCGATGTGGGCTATGACCTTCCTACCGGCAATATTGTTTATGTGTATATATTCAGCATTATTGCACTATTTTTACTGTTAATCGGGTGTATAAACTATATGAATCTGGCTACCTCTCAATCTTCCGGTAGAGCCATAGAAGTTGGTATTCGAAAAGTTGTCGGAGCTCAAAAACATTATCTGCGCTGGCAGTTTATCTTTGAATCGATCTTGATCGCCATGACAGCAATGATACTGGCTTTTGTTACAGTTGAATTGATCTTACCCACCTTCAATGAACTGGCTGACAGAGAACTGGTATTTAATGTTATCAACAATTTTGATCTAGTGATAGGTATTTTTATTATTACATTATTTGTAGGATTAATTTCAGGTAGTTATCCGGCCTTTTATCTTTCTTCATTTATTCCAGTAGATGTCCTTAAAGGCAGATTCGGCAAGAAGAAGGGAACCTTGAGAAAAGTTCTTGTTCTGATCCAATTCTCAATTTCCATTATCATGATAATCGGTACATTTACCGTCGTCCAGCAACTTAAATATTTAAGAGATAAAGATCTTGGATTCGATGATGAAAACTTGGTTGTGTTAACTATTCGTGATACATCCGGGGTTAGAAACCTGAGGGCATTTAAAGAGGAATTAGAGAAAAATCCTCAGATCATCAGTGCTGGTACTACTTCCAGTATTCCTGGAGGAGGATTAAACATAATTGTACAACTCTTTGAGACAAATGACGGCAGTATGAAAGAAAAGGGAATAAACTTTATCTTTGTAGACCATGATTATCTGGAAACCATGGATATGAAAATCATTAAAGGACGCAACTATGATAGAGACCTGCAAACAGATGCTGAAGAATCATGTTTGATAAATGAAGCAACAGCCAGAGTGTTGGGCTGGGGTGACGATCCAATAGGAAAGAAACTTGGTTTCGGTGCAGGTCTAGATGGAACAGCAAACCTGAATACTAAGGTCATTGGCGTTGTAAAAGATTTCCACTACGCTTCATTGCATAACAAGATAGATCCCATTTTAATTATGTTGTCTAATGATCCACTAAGAAATATATGCTTACGGATCAGACAGGAGAACATTAAAAGTTCCCTGGAATACATAGAAGATAAATGGAATGAGTTCTGTCCTACTTTTCCGTTTGAATATACTTTTCTTAATGAAAGTATGAATGACCAGTATATGGCTGAACAAAAGATCGGACGTGTTTTTACCTACTTCTCAATACTTTGTATTTTTATCGCCTGTCTTGGTTTGTTCGGCCTGGCTTCTTACACTGCGGAACAACGAACCAAAGAGATCAGCGTGCGAAAAGTAATGGGAGCATCCGTTTCCAATATCGTTTTCATTCTTTCCAAAGAATTTTCAATCTGGGTTATATTGGCAAACATAATAGCCTGGCCAATAGCTTTTTATGCTTTAAGTAAATGGCTGCAGAATTTTGCTTTTGCCATAGACCAGTCAATTTTAACCTACATTTTAGCAGGCTTAACTGCTTTAATAATCGCTTTGCTTACTGTTAGTTTCAGAGCAATAAAGGCAGCACAAACAAATCCTGCTGATGCTTTGAAGTATGAGTAATGCGAACATCCTGTTTGCGAATGTGAAATTAAAATTTATCCATAAAAGAGGAAATAAGTGTTAAAAAATTATATAAAAATTGCGTTAAGAAATCTAATGCACCAAAAAGTATTTTCATCAATAAATATTGTTGGTTTAGCAATCGGATTAGCTTGTGGAATTCTGCTTTCACTCTGGATATTTGATGAGATAAGTTTTGATAAATTTCATGAAAATGGTGAAAATATATACAGGGTTTTAGAAAATCAAAGCTATTCTTCACAAAGTATGCAAGTTGCGGTTACGCCCATTCCTTTGGCAGAATCTATGAAAAAAGATTTCCCCGAAATTGTTTTTGCTTCCAGATATAATCCTACTTACGGACATGTTATCAAATTCGATAACATAGAATTCTCAGAACTTCATGGTTCATTTACAGATAAAGATTTTTTAAAGATGTTTAGCTTTCCTGTCATCAAAGGTAATACAGAACCGCTATCTGACAAAAATTCTATAATTCTTACAGAAGAAACAACAACAAAATTTTTTGGTGATGATGATGCAATTGGAAAGATTGTTTCTGTTCTAGGTTTAAACTTTCAGGTAACAGCTATTATCCAGAATATTCCTGTAAATTCCCAAATCTCCTTCGACTACATTCTTCCATTCCAAGTAATGATCGATAAATATCCCAATCTCGACAATTGGGGCAATAATTCAATTTATACATATTTGCAATTAGCTGATAACACCAATGGTGAACAAATGTCTGAAAAAATCCAAAATTACCTTCAGGAAATTAACGAAGGTGCATCTTCAACACTCTACTTACAGCCAATTTTTAAAACTCATCTACATTCAGTTGGTTTAGTTGCAGACCTAGGTGGGATGGGAGACTTCAGATATATCATTCTCTTTAGTATTATCTCTGTTTTCATAATTATTATTTCTAGTGTGAACTTTATAAGTTTGTCTACAGCCAGATATACCAGAAGAGCCAAAGAAGTTGGTTTGAGGAAAGTAGTTGGATCAAGACGTAGCCAATTGATCTGGCAATTTTTAGGTGAATCAATGATACTTCTATTGATATCATTAACTGTTGCTTTGGTCTTAGCGGAGTTGTGTTTACCAGCATTCAATAATATCGCATCCAAAGAATTATCCCTAGTTTATCTATTGAATCCCAATATACTACTAGGTTTTACTGTGTTGATTATTCTTATTGGTTTTCTTACAGGAATATATCCAGCATTTCTCCTTTCATCTTTCAAACCGGTAACAGCTCTTAAAAGCTCAACAATTTCCGGATCCAGAGGATCAATGTTCAGAAAAATAATGGTTGTTACTCAGTGGTCTTTATCCATTATTCTAATAATCAGTACATTGGTAATTTCTAAACAATTACAGTTTATGAAGAATAAGAAACTTGGTTTTGATAAAGAACACATTGTATATACAAATATTGAGGGGTTCGAAAAATTCGATGAATTAAAAGAGGAACTATTAAAACATCCTGGAGTAGAAAACGTTTCTACTACTATGGTTCTTCCCCATAGAATTATGAGTTCAACGTCTGGAGCCGAGTGGGAAGGAAAAGCAAAAGAGGAAACATTTCTTGTTCATTACAACATAGTGAATTACGACTTTATTGAAACTTTCAAAATTGAGATGGTAAAAGGACGTAGTTTCTCGGAAGAATTTTCTGATGATACAAATTATGGATATATTTTAAATCAGGAAGCTATACGACAAATGGGGTTAGAGGATCCAATTAATAAAAAATATTCTGTCTGGGATATGGAAGGAAAGATAATTGGAGTTATGAAAGATTTCCATTTTAAGTCTCTTCACAACCCTATAGAGCCAATAATGTTCTTAATTATAAAAGAATATGCGGAAACATTGGTTGTAAGAGTAAATGCAACAGATACAGAGAATACTATTTCCTATCTGGAAAATACCATGGCAAAATTTGATTCTGAGAAACAGCATAAATTCAGATTCTTTGACGAACGTTATGAAGCTATGTACAATGCTGAACAACAAATAGAAATAATATTGAAAATTTTTACAGGTTTGGCAATCTTTGTAGCCTGTTTAGGGCTATTTGGGCTTTCTACATTTTTAACCCAGCAACGAATTAAAGAGATCGGCATAAGAAAAGTATTAGGTGCAAATATTCCAAATCTTGTTATTACGCTTTCAAAAGAATTTACTAAATGGATCATCATGGCAAACTTGATCGCTTGCCCTCTTGCTTATTATATCATAAATAAAATACTACAAAATTTTGCCTATAGAGTAAATATGGGAACAAATGTTTTTGTAATAACAATTGTTTTATCAATCCTTATCGCAATTTTAACTGTAAGTTTTCAAACAATAAGAGTTGCATATTCGAATCCGGTGAAGGCTTTAAAATACGAATAAATTTTGATAATATAAATTTGAAATGAGGAAATAAAATAGAGGAAATAAATGTTAAAAAATTATCTAAAGATCGCTTTCAGAAATTTGATGCGCCATAAAGGGTTTTCTGCAATTAATATTATTGGACTGGCAATTGGTATTGCTTGTAGCATTCTAATCCTTTTGTGGATCCAGGATGAAGTAAGTTTCGATAATTTCCACCAGGATGCCGACCGTATCTTTATTACCGGCCTTGATTATAAAGTTGGTAATCAAGAAGGTCGTGGAATTAAATGTAACCCCCCGCTGGCACCTGCTCTGATGGCTGAGATCCCGGAAATAGAAAGTGCTGTCCGCTTCCAACATGCTATAAATAAACTAGTTACCTATAAAGATGGTGATATCAGCTTTTTGGAAAACGGAATTTTCTATGCCGATTCCACTATCTTTAATGTATTCACAATTCCACTGATTACAGGTGATCCCACCGATCTTTTAACCCGTAAGAATACTTTGGTAATTACTCAAGAAATGGCACAAAAATATTTCGGGGATGTTGATCCAATCGGTAAAATACTCAGCTTCGATGGTGACTGGGATTTTGAAGTGGTTGGTATTGTAGAAGCCTGGCCTGCTAAAAGCCACTGGCGTTTTGATATGCTGGCTTCATTGATCTCCACAAGAAGTGCTACAGACGAATCCTGGTGGAGTAATTACATATATACTTATTTCAAAATTAGAGAAGGTACAAACATTGAAGCGGTACTTCCCAAAATAAATGAGATGGTCCGTCGGAAAAAAAATGTTTCATTCGCCACAATATATGGTATGGATAGAGAAGAATGGGAAGCGGCAGGAAACAGAACTGGTTATTATGCTACTCCACTCAAAGATATTTACCTTCGCAGTACTACTAAGGATAATGTTGGTAAAGTGGGTGATATTCGCTATGTATATCTTTTTGCTGTTATTGGTTTTTTTATTTTATTTGTAGCCTGTGTCAACTTTATGAACCTTACCACAGCTCGCTCAGCAATTCGAGCCAAAGAGATAGGAATACGCAAAGTTTTAGGTTCAAGTAAAAGAAGCCTCATCCATCAATTCTTAATGGAATCAATATTGATAACATTATGCGCAATGTTTTTAGCAGTGGTATTTATCGAGATACTTCTGCCCTATTTCAATAATTTTACAGATAAAGCTTTGAATATGAATTTTGCCGGTGTTGCTACAATTCCAATTCTACTGCTTATGGTAATCGTTGTAGGATTGATGTCTGGCGGTTATTCGGCAATATCGCTTGCTTCATTTAAAATTCTAACTGTAGTGAAAGGAAGTTTATTCAACGATAAAAGCAAAACCTGGTTCCGCAATGTGCTGGTGCTATTTCAATTTTCTGTTTCAATTCTAGTTATTGTGTGTACTATCATTGCCTACAACCAGATGAATTACATAAAAAACAAGAAACTGGGCTTTGATAAAGAGCAGCTTCTGATCATTGACAGAGCCAGTACGATCGGAGATGATCTCGGTACATTTAAAGAAGAACTGCTCAAGAATCCGGCAATCCAATATGCCAGCGCTACCTATCATATCCCGGGTACAGAAGCTGGTGGTCAAAGTTTCCGAACCGAAGACTCAGCTCCGGAAGAACTCTTGGATCTAACACTGCTTTGTGGAGATTATGATTACCTGGATGCAATGGGAATTAAATTGGTTGCAGGACGTTATTTTTCGGAAGAAATTCATTCCGACAGTAACAATGTTGTTGTTAATGCAACAGCTGTAAAGCGTATGGGATTCACAGATGCTATTGGCAAAAAGATTCTTGTACCGAACTCAGAAGAAGGGCTTATCATAATTGGAGTTGTAGAAGATTTTCACATCTCTTCCTTACATAAAGAGATCGAGCCAATAATTTTGTTACATCCCGGCTTAGCTTGGAATCATTATCTAGCTGTACGTATTCAACCACAAAATGTAGCGGCAACCCTGGAATTCATCGAAACAAAATGGAATGAGTTCTCGGGAGATCAACCATTTGAATATTTCTTTATGGATTCTTTTTTCGATAACTTGCACCGATCAGAACAGCGAACCGGACAATTTTTCACCATCTTTGCAATTCTGGCTATCTTCATCGCCTGCCTTGGTTTATTTGGATTGGCTGCTTTCACAGCTGAACAGAAGACTAAGGAGATTGGTGTGCGTAAAGTTTTGGGAGCTTCTGTTCCAAGTATTGTATCCATACTTTTAAAGCAATTCACACACTGGGTTATACTGGCCAATATTATTGCCTGGCCGATTGGTTATTTCATCATGAAAAGCTGGCTGCAGAATTTTGCTTATCACATTGATCTGAAAGTTGGATATTTTTTATTATCGGGAATTATCACTCTGCTTATCGCAGTAATAACTGTTAGTTATCTGGCAGTAAATGCAGCAAACAAGAATCCAGTGAAGGCACTTAATTATGAGTAAGGAATCGGCTTTGAAAGTAGAGAAAAACGATCTCCAACTTCCTTATTCTCAACGACTCGGCTCGGAACGAAGTGGAGAACGATGTCAATACTCTCAATATCTCCTAGTTTCATTCTAATGAACTCCTTGCTGTTCCTCTTTGGCAAAGAGAAAACGTAGAAAAAGTGCAAAAAGAATAAAAGTATAATGCATAGCTTCGTCTTTGCAAAAGTGAAATAAATAATTAAACGAGGAATCAAATGTTTAAAAATTATCTTAAAATCGCAATTAGAAACCTGATCCGTCACAAGTCGTTCAGTATTATTAATATTGTTGGACTTTCTGTTGGAATGATCTGCTTCATACTAATCGGATTATGGATCAATGATGAACTGAGTTTCGACAAGTACAATGAAAATTATTCCCAAATTTACCGCATGGGAACCGACAGTAAAATGGGAGATCAGGAAGGCACAGGAATATATACTGCCACTCCAATGGGACCTGCCTTGATGGAAGAAATTCCAGAAATCGAAACTGCCGTAAGATTGAAAGGCAATTATGAGAAATTAGTTAGTTTCGAAGAAACGAACCTCCTACTGACCGATATCTATTATACTGATACGGAAGTGTTTGATGTTTTCACAATTCCGCTGATCAGTGGCAGCAACATTGATCTACTTTCACGACCCAAAACTGTTGTGATCAACCAATCGACTGCCAAGAGTTTATTTAAGGATATAGATCCTATCGGTAAAATGCTGACCTTTGACAATAAAACTGAGTATGAAGTAGTTGCAGTTGCTAAAGATCTACCGACAAATTCCCACTGGGATTTTACGATTCTGGCTTCTTTTTGCACACTTAAAAGTTATAATGATACAAACTGGCTCAGCTATAATTTGATAACCTATATCAAAACTACAGGTGCCGCGAAAGAAAACATTCTGGTAGAAAAGATCAATGACCTGTTCGTACAGAAAGCTGAACCAATCTTCCAGCAAGCTCTCGGTATTACTATCAAAGATTGGGAAGCACAGGGAAATTATTTCTATTTGCGAGTAACTCCGCTTTCCAAAATTTACCTGTTCAGTCCTTCTGATGATGCGCTTGGCAAAAAGGGTGACATCCGTTATGTTTACCTGTTTGCAGTTATTGGATTCTTCATTTTGCTGGTCGCCTGTATCAACTTCATGAATCTGACCACAGCTCGTTCTGCAGTAAGAGCTAAAGAAATTGGCATGCGAAAAGTTCTGGGATCAAACCGCAAACAATTGATCCGCCAATTCCTGCTGGAATCAATTTTAATAAGTTTGCTAGCCATGGTTTTTGCTCTCATCGGCATTAAATTACTTCTACCATATTTCAATAATTTCACTGAGAAAGCTCTAAGCCTGAATTTTGCAGGAAATAACTCATATCCAATTTATTTTGTCGTTGCTATTTTCATTGGTTTGATCTCAGGAGGATATTCGGCTGTTGCACTTTCTTCCTACAAAGTGCTTACTGTTCTAAAAGGAAGTCTATTCAAAGGAAGACAGAAAAACGGTTTCAGGAACGCACTGGTTCTTTTCCAGTTCGCAATATCTATCCTGGTAATCTTGTGCACGATCATTACCATGCAGCAAATGAATTTCATCAGCAATAAAAAACTGGGATTTGATAAAGAACAGCTGTTGGTAGTGGAAAGAGCTTACATTCTGAAAGATCAACTTCCTGTTTTCAAAGAAGAGATCAGTAAACATTCCACAGTGATTTCCGCCAGTGCTGCTTTCAGCGTTCCGGGTTCCTGTTCGGACGGCAGCATGTTCAACAAAGACAATAATACCCCCGAAGAATTGTATCATTTCTACCGTATGTGCGGAGATTATGATTACTTGGAAACAATGGGAATTGAGCTAAAAGAAGGTAGAGAATTCTACCAGACTAATGAAGCAGACAAATCTTCTGTGATAATAAATGAAACCGCTGTGAAGGATTTGGGTTATACAGATCCCATTGGCAGGAAGATCCTGGATCCAGGTTCCAAAGAAGAATTAACAATTATCGGAGTTGTGAAAGATTTTCATTACAATTCGTTGCGTGATGAGATCACACCGATCGTTCTCTTTCACCCCGACATATGGTATAAGGAGTTCTTAGCTATTAAGATCCAACCGGAAAATGTGGCCGGTACAATAGAATTTGTAAAAGACAAATGGAGTGAACTCGCTGGAAATCAACCTTTTGAATATTTCTTTATGGATAGCTATTTTGATAACCTGCACAAGGCTGAACAGCGAACTGGAAAATTCTTCACGATCTTTGCCAGCCTGGCTATTTTCATCGCTTGCTTAGGATTGTTTGGATTAGCCGCATTTACAGCAGAGCAGAAAACCAAAGAGATCGGAGTAAGAAAAGTTTTAGGTGCCTCTGTTACCAGTATTGTTTCTATTCTTCTGAGACAATTTACCAAATGGGTTATTCTGGCCAATATCATTGCCTGGCCGATCGGTTATTACATCATGAAAAGCTGGCTGCAGACTTTTGCTTATCGTATCGATTTGAATGTAAGTTATTTCATATTATCAGGATTGATCACGTTATTGATTGCAGTAACTACTGTAAGCTATCTGGCAATTAATGCTGCAAATAAAAATCCGGTGAAAGCACTTAATTATGAATAAAACAAATCAACTTTACGAGGTGCAATAAATCTCGTAAACATAATAGGAGAAAATATGTTAAGTATAAGAGGCGCATTTAAATACTATTCAAACAATTTTGTAAAAACTTATGTTTTGAGAGATATATATCTTGAAGTAAAAGAGGGTGAATTTGTTACAATTATGGGACCATCTGGTGCCGGGAAATCTACACTTTTATACATAATGGGCATGTTAGAAACTCTGGATGATGGAGAATTTTACTACAAAGAGAATCCCGTTCACAAATTCAACGAGAAAAAGAGAACAGAGCTCCATAAACACGAAATAGGTTTTGTCTTCCAGCAATACCACCTTATTGATGAACTTACAGTTTATGAAAATATAGAAATGCCGCTTTTGTACCAAAAGATCAAAAGTTCAGAGAGGAAATCAATGGTTTGTAATATTCTTGATAAGTTTAATATCGTCGGGAAAAAAGGTCTCTTTCCAAATCAACTATCCGGAGGACAGCAGCAATTGGTAGGAATTGCCAGGGCAATAATTGGAAAACCCAGCCTCTTGCTGGCAGATGAACCAACCGGAAATTTAAATTCTACCCAAGGCAAAGAAATAATGGAACTTTTCAAGAAATTGAATGAAGAAGGGACGACCATTATTCAAGTTACACATTCAGAAGAGAAAGCCGTTTATGGAAATAGAATTATTAATTTGTTAGATGGCAGAATAGTCGATTGAAATTTTAAGAGGATTTAATGATCTATAAACAAATAGTAGTATTAATTTAGCATAAGTTCGGCAACAGGCCAATTCTCCATTCCTCACCTTCTTTGGCTTGTTATCGTACTAATTTTTATTGAGGGGATCCAATATGTTTAAAAATTATTTAAAAGTAGCATATCGAAACATCCTGAGACAGAAAGCCTATTCAGCTATAAATATCTTTGGTTTGGCTCTGGGATTAACAGCGTGTATTTTAGTAGGTTTATACATCTGGCAGGATTTCAGTTATGATAACTATCATCAGAATAGTGATCGGTTATATCGTCTTACCACGCACACTACAGACCCAGCGGGAAATTACAGCCTGTTGCAATCCTCTGCCCGGATTGCTCCAGCAATAAAACAGGAGTTTCCTGAAATTGATAAAGTTTCACGTGTTTATTTCGCCGATGAAAACTTGCTGGTTTATGATGATAAAAAGTTCTATGAAGAAGATGTGATTTTTGCTGATGAAGAGTTTTTTGAGATGTTCAGCTATAACACCATTATGGGCAACCAGGATGATTTCCTAAAAAGAAAGAACACAGCAGTTATTTCCCAAAATCTAGCCCAGAAATACTTCGGGGAAGAATCACCAGTGGGTAAGGTGATCAAATATAATGACAAACTGGATATCGAGGTAGTTGGAGTAATTGAAGATGTTCCGGTTAACTCCCATTTCACTTTTGATATTGCTATAACCTACAGCTGTTTAACCAACCTTTCTAAAGCAAATATGATGGATAACTGGCATGGAACCTTTGGATCTTTTACCTATGTAATGCTTCATCAGGAAACTAATATTGAGTTATTTCAAGAAAAATGTGGAATCTTCTTAACCCAAAAAAAAGAAACAGATGGTATCACAAAGCACGCTGTCGAGTTGCAACCTATAGAGTCTATTCATCTACATTCTGAAGGTGATGATGATGTTAACGTTCACAGTTCGATAAAGAATGTGCTTATTCTGGGCTCTATTGCTCTGTTTATATTAATTCTAGCCTGTATAAATTTTATAAATCTAACTACTTCCAGAGCCATAAAAAGAGCCAGAGAAATTGGAGTTAGGAAGGTCTTCGGAGCATATAAAGGACAGCTTATTGGTCAATTCTTAGGAGAATCAATTCTGGTAACATTTATCGCCATGGGACTTGCTCTGGTTATTGCAGAATTAAGCCAAACTTTTTTCGCTCAACTAATAGGAACAGAGCTAATCTACAATATTTTCTCTAACCCTATTATCCTGTTAATCGTAATAGCATCAACTTTGCTAATCGGAATTTTTGCTGGAATGTATCCTGCTTTTATTCTTACCAAGTATCAACCTTCACGAGTTATGAAAGGAAACTTTGGAAAGAGCTCTTCCGGATCTAATCTGTTGAGAAGAGGTTTAGTTCTCTTCCAATTTACCATTTCTATTTCACTTATCATAATCACGCTTATCATTAGCCAACAAACCAGTTTCATGCGAAACTTCGATATGGGATTTGAAAAGGATCAGGTTCTTATTCTTAAAACACCAACTAGAATCGGCAGAAATTATGATGTTATAAAAAGAGAGTTAGAACTTATTCCTGGGGTTACAGCTACATCTGCAAGTTTGGGAGTTCCCGTGATGGAAAGTGGATATGGAACCTTCCTTGTTCCTGATTTGTCAAATGAAGAGCATAATTTTGGCATTTCGATTAAATCTATTGATGACGATTACTTGGATTTTTATGAGATTCCTCTCTTGGCCGGGAAAAGGCTCTCTGATTTGGAAGGTGGGGATTATAGGAATTTAACAGTTGTTAACGAATCTACAGTAAAGCAATTGGGATTTTCTTCCAACGAAGAAGCTTTGGGAAACAGCTATACCATAGCATTTGGCGATAGAGATGGTCGCTATAAGCCAGAGATTATTGGAGTGATAAAAGATTTTCATTTCAAGTCAATGAAATCCGAAGTATCACCGCTACTGTTCATGAGATGGCCAGGATTGTTTAAAGAGGTCTCAATTAAATTGAGTTCTCAAAACATTCCTGAAACCATGAAGAACATAAAAGTCGTTTGGGAAGAACTATACCCGGAGCACCCGTTTGATTACACCTTCCTTGATGAGAAAATAGATAACCTCTACAAAGCCGAAGAGAAATCTTACCGGGTGATCTCCTTCTTTTCCTCAATCGCCATCTTTATTGCCTGTATGGGACTTTTAGGTTTAACGATGTACACTGTGGAACAAAGGCGTAAAGAGATTGGAATTCGCAAGATTTTAGGAGCCTCGATTCCCAATATCGTAAAGAACATATCTTTAGAATTCTTGAAATTAGTATTTATTGCTAATGCTATCGCCTGGCCAGTGAGTTACCTGCTGATAAACAAATGGTTAGCAAGTTTTCCATATAAAGTAAATGTGAATTTCAGTATTTTTATTATGGCAGGCGGGATCGCTTTACTCATTTCATTTATTACCATTGGATATACCGTTTTTCGTAGTTCATATAGCAATCCGATAGAGAGTATAAAGTATGAGTAAGGACGTAACCGATAATTCCAACCAACCTGTATCTTCAGGGATCTATTATGCAGTGCTTTTCTAGAATGGAAAAAATTTAGCTTCCAGCAAAATGATCTTACTGAAATAAACTTTAGGATTCTATTAATAAGATCTGGTTCCCAATTTATATTAGGAATCTTTTTGCTTATCTCATTAAAAGCATTTAAAAAGAGGATTTTTAAAAAATGTAAATGGAAGGCCGAGTTACAAATACGAATGTGACAACAAAACACATCTTACGATCAACTACAACTTCATACTACTTGTAATACGACAACAAAACTTACGTCTTACGATCAACTACAACTTCATACTACTTGTAATACGACAACAAAACTACGTCTTACGATCAACTTACTTCTTACTAAAACTCGACCTTCCATTAACAGAATATACTCTCTTTTATGTTGATGTCAAAATATTAAATGATTTTTTTTAAATGTAAAAATGTAATGGATTCCATACATTGAATTGCTGCAAAAATCAACTTAAGTTCAAAGCGATGTGGGATAAGAGGTTAGGTGGAAACAGTGCAACTAGCAATCCCCATTTAACTTTTCAAATTTCACTTTTCACTTTTCTTATTTCAATAACAAACACTTTCTTACAGCTTCGGTTTTGCCATTTACATTTAATTTGTAATAATAGATTCCTGAACTCACAGCTTTTCCTAAATCATTATCACCATACCAAACGAGTGAATGAGAACCCTGAATAGATTCATTGTGAATAAGAGTTCTTATTTTTTGTCCTTTGATGTTATAAACTGAAAGATTTATTGTACTCGCTTCTTTAAATGAGAAAGAAATTGTTGTAGATGGATTGAAAGGATTAGGATGATTGGATAGCTGAAAATCAATAATGGAATATTGATAGTTATTTATTCCAACTAGTTGATCAAAATAGAAGCAACCCATATCTGCAATTGTACTATCTGGATCAAAAGGTGATGCAGGGTCCCCAGCGTCGATACAGGGTGATACGGATTGCAAATGGTAATCTCCACTACCAGAATCTATAAATAATGGATCTATGTATATATTACCTTCGCCTGTAATTTCCGGAATATCCGAATATGTTGCGGCAACAACACCACCTGAAACGATATATATATCATCCAATGAATTATTCCATACAATGGAATTCGTAAAACTAAAACTTGAATTCCATGAACAATATATCCCATCACCAAGATCTTCAGCAGTATTACCAGATATTGTTACATTCGTTAAAACCGGATCGGAATACCAAGTGGCAATTCCACCTCCCCACATTACAGCGTGATTATTTGCTATAACTACATTCTTTATTATTGGATCTGCGTATCCACAATAGATCCCACCACCATAATTAAGAACTGAATTGTTTGTAATTATTAAATTCTCTAAACTGGGGCTTGCATAACTACATCTAATCCCACCACCATGTGCAGTATAGCCATTTGTGATAGTAAAACCTGATAATAGTGCTGAGTTATCTTCACTAGTCTCAAAAGCTACTACAATTCCACTATTATTTCCATCTATAATGGTAGAAGAGATGTAAGTAGTATCCAGGGTTGTTAAGAACAGTGAGCCCACAGTAATTAATCTTCCAGCGAAATTTACATTTTCGTAATATGTGCCAGGTTGTACCAGAACAGTATCAGCATCAACTGATGAATTTATTCCTGCCTGTATTGTTAGCTGATCCGCAGGTACGTTAATGATAGTTGCTGATAAATTTAAGGCCAAGATCAAACTTACTAAAATAATAAAATTCTTCATTTTTACCTCCAATTCCAAATCTCACTTTTCACATTTCACTTTTCTTATTTCAACAGCAAACACTTTTTTACTGCTTCAGTTTTTCCGTTAACATTCAATTTATAAAAATAAATTCCTGAACTAACTTGTTTTCCTGATTTATCATCACCATTCCAGTTTACAGAATAATTACCTTTATCGAAATTGTTATCAGTAACAGTTTTTATGTTCTGACCTTTAATGTTATAAATAGAAATATCTACATTACTATCATTTTGAATAGAAAACTCAATTGTAGTGGAAGGATTAAAAGGGTTGGGATAATTTGTTAAAGAAAAGACAGCAGCCTGAATTAAATATTCTTCTGCTATAGTGCTCTGATCAAAATAATATGCTCCCATATCTGCAATTGTTCCATCAGGATCTAAAGGTGAATTTGGATCACCAGCATCTATACAGAGTGAATTTGCGGTTAGGTGAAGATCATTATTAGCAATATCAACAAATATTGGATCTACATCAATATTCCCCTCACCAACCCATCCCCCTTGAATATTAGAATAAGTAACTATTGCTGTATCTGAGTAACAAAGAATGCTTTGAGGTGCATTATTCCAGAGAATGCAATTTAGTAAATTTGGCTGCGGACTAAAGCTACTATAAATACCACCTGATTCATTTATAGTGCCATCGATAACATGATTATTCACAATTGTAGAATTAATTATATTTAGAGATGAACCACTACAATATATACCAGCTCCATTTTTAAATGATTCTCCCCAAACGCTATTATCTGTAACTACAACATTATATAATTCAGCTGAAGAATTATCAATATGTAAACCTCCACCATAATTCCAGGCTCCGTCCCAAATTTTATTATTTCTTATTGTTACATTGTAAAGGTACATATAAGAATCCGAATCACATGCTATTCCACCTCCAAAAGCCCAAAGACCACCAAAGACTTCATTATCTTCAATTACAACGTTAAATAACATGGGTGTTGATTCACAACAATATATACCTCCACCTCTACTCCTCGATGTACCCGCAGCAGTATTATTTCTTATTGTTAAATTCTTTAACACTGGAGAAGATTCATCCATGTATATCCCACCACCATAATGCATCCATTCTCCAGATATTGTATTATCGGTAATCGTAAGATTTTCAAGTTTTGGAGATGAACCCTCACAATAAATACCGCCACCGCAAAATGCAAAACCATTTGTAATTGTGAATCCACTTAAAATTGCTGTAGAATCTTCCTCAGATGAAAATTCAACAACATGATTATCTCCATTTCCATTGATAATCGTTTGTGAAATATATGTAGTATCCTGTGTTAAATAATAAAAGGAGGTTACAAGAATACTTTTCCCGGCAAAATGTATATTTTCGAAATATGTTCCTGGTTGTACTGTAATTGTGTCATTATCAACTGATGCGTTTATAGCACTTTGAATAGTTGGATATTCAACAGGAACTTTAATTTTTCTTGCTGATAAACTTAGTATAAAAATAAAATAAAACAAAATCATCAAAATTTTCATTTAACCCTCCAATCTTCTAAGTTGCTACAAATGTTCTACCTGTGCTACTGAAACAGAATGATTACAATTGACTTTGTCGGTCTCTGCTTCGCTCCGGCTCGTAATTCACAATTTCTAATTTCTAATCTCTAATTACTAATATTCTGACTAACCAAATAATGTTATGAAGACATCACCATCACTTCTTTTTACTTTAATCTCAAAAACAGGATATTCAGGACTCCAAGAGAACACCCAAAATTCATCAATTAATTCAGGATCACCCATGGCTGAATTATATTCTTCGAGACACTCTTCCATAATGAAAATCGCACCGGATTTGGTTATGGGAATTACAACAGAATGAGATAATTCAACTTCATATGGATCATCTCCTTGGTTGACGGTTACAAAACTGATTTTTTCAACATCTGTAGAAGAACAACTAACTATTAAAACACTCAGTATTACGAGGAAACATACTAACCTGATTTTCATTGTTAACTCCTTTTACATTTTTTTTTTAAAATTCACTAATGTTTTGCGAATGCGAAGGGATCGGAAGGATTCAGGCAAGAACCTACTTATTCCGTTGATGCTGCTTTTGCTATGCCTGCCAATGCCTGTTCTATTTTTAATATAACCTCTTCACAACCAGTAATATTGTGCCTTTTTTCTAAAAATCCAGGGTCATTATATGATATCCAGACTTTGGCATTATCATCTTCCCAGATTAATACTTTTTGGGGTAAATCAATAGCAACACTTTGCTGACATTTCATAAGAGGGCTTCCTAATTTTGGGTTGCCGAATATTATTAGTTCTGTATCTCGTAGTTCGATACCAATCTTACCAGCACCCTCAGAATGCTTTATTCGATTGAATATTGTTATTCCCTTTTCATTTAATATGTTTTCTATTCGATCTGCAGTTTTTTCTACACTAAAAATGCTTGGAACATTCACCAGCCCATCTGCTGCATACAAGTACACTGCTGCCCATAATATTGACAATGCTATAAGAATTGATTTTTTCATTTCTTTCTCCCAAAAATTTTTATTAATTAATAACTATATTTTGGAATAGTTTAATTATAAATTCTTGAATATCCATTTATTTACCCATCCTTGCTTGTATCAACGTCATGTTGTTCGGTTTCTGCCTCAACTTCATCACTTATTTCTTTAAATATTTCTGCAACTTCAATTTCTTCTTTGGTTTTTTCTTGGCCATGTAATTGTTTTACCTTTGTCCATCCGGCTAATATTTTGAGAAATGCTTTTTGATTATTATTCAGATTATCGAGAATTAATATGCTTTTAATATCTTCTTTTTTTTATTTTATTCATTTATTTGCTTCTTATTATTTTATGACAATCATTTTGCGAACAACGTTAACATCACTATTCTTAATTTTATAGAAGTAAACGCCGGAGGTATAATTGGATGTGTCTAACATAACTGAACCACTTTCTGTTACAACTGTAGACATTTTTTGGCCTTTTGCGTTGTATATGCTGACCGTTGCGTCGTTAACATTATCACTCATAAAGTAAATTGTTGTATAGTTACTTACTGGATTTGGGAAGTTATAAGACAATATTTGGGTTTCTGGTATTTGTGTTGGCTCAACACTTGTAGGAATAATTATCCAATAAGTTTCAGGATAAACAACTATATTCGGATTTGTATTCATATAAACATCAACCGTTGTTCCTGGGGTATAATTTTCAACATACAAATCATTACCTTCACCATATATAAACTCTATAGTATTACCTTCAATAGTACATGGATTTTCTTCATCAAATTCAATAGTATTAGTGGCAGTTATCATAGCCAATCCACCGCCAGAATTATAAGCATGATTGTTTGTAATTTCGGTTCCAGATATAACTACTTCACTCGAATTATCTATATAAACTCCGCCGCCCATTGTATTCGTTTCAAAATCAGAATCATAATTATTATTAGATATAATACAATCAGTTATATTTATATCGCAATTTACTATGTATAGACCAGTATAATTATTACTGTCAATCGTACAATTAGTAATATTAGAATTAACACTATTAAGTACAATACCATATTCATTTAATTCTACTTTAACATTATTAACATTCAAATTACAATATGGCGAATTTGTAGCAAATATACCCCATAGTCCGTTTTGAACGGTTAAGTCTTGAACTGTAATCAAATTATCGGTCCAACTATTGGTATAAATTACGGATACATAAAAGTTTGGTGCTTGTATAATACAACCGTCTCTGCTTTCACCTTGTAAAATTAATTCCCTATTCCATATCTCAAGTGTTTCCACATAAATACCATCGTAAACGTATACTGTATCACCATCACTTGAACCATCAATTGCATCTTGAATTGATTCACCGGGCTGAACTTCCCATGTCATTCCAAATAGACTCATTACCATTAACATCGCAAATACGATTGTTATTAATTTTTTCATTTTACTCTCCTTTTTTTTATTAATTATTTTATGATTCAACTGGTTGAATTTCATATGCGTCTTTGTTATATGATTTTAATATATCTTCTGCTTTAATTTTGGTAAATTGTTTCGCAAAACCTTTACTTAAACCAGAGTACATGATTCTTTTGGTAACTTTTAAAACGTATGCATTATGTTCTTTATTATAAATGATAAATTTTTCTTTATTAAGTTTCATATAAATTACGTCTTGTATAAAGTCAGATTTAAGTTCCGTTATAACATTAAGCATTTTTGCGTTTTTAAGAATTTTTATTTCCTTAACAATACTATCATGATTCCAATGAGTTTCCGGATAGCTTTCGTAAGTTGCAAGTGTTTCTTTTGGATTCTTTGGTAAATCAATTGCATCATCAATATCCAATGTGTACTTTAAAAGGTTTTCAATTACCTGTGATGCTTGCTGAGCTTCAATAGTTCTATTTTTAGCTTCTTCTATAGGAGCGGATAATTTCATCTCTTTTTCTTTTTTTTCAGTTAGCTTCTCCCATTTTTCTTCCCATTTATCAACTTGGGAATTTACTTTATGTTGAAGCATTGATAAATCAGGAGCTGAAATAACCCTATACTCGTTTAGCATATTGTGTTTTATTTCAACTGAATATTTTAAGATTCGTGTACCATTTGCACTATAATGTGCAGTAGCTTGACCAACTTCATAATTCTCCATAATAACTCCTAAAATATACTTTTCTTATTAGGCATAATGTTTGTGTCCCCGACAAATGTCGTATATATTCCATTTAGATCTTTCAATTTTGTTTTTTAATTTAGTTTCATTATTATTATTTTTTCCTCAGAAATTAAAGGCTCACATCCGAAAGTGTTAAGTGATTAGCTAACTGTCAACTACAAAATAATTTAACGGCAGCATCTAATGTTCTCTCTTAGGTTATAGTGAGAACTGAAAGAATACTCTCCACTTCGATTAACTCAGTATGACAGGAGAATTTAATTATTTGGGATATAGTCTAAATCATATCATTGAATTTGATAAACAAAAGCCCTTCAATTTTTATGAAGGGCTAATTTGTTTATTATGTAGAACCCAAGGCGAAGGGTTCCAGCTATTCGCAAAATTTCACTATTTTAGCAGTATCATTTTTTTGGTTTCTTCGTAATTCCCTGCCTTCAACTTGTAAAAATATACTCCTGATGATACTTGTTTGTTGTTTTCATCTGTACCATTCCAAGTGACTGAATTATATCCTGCCGACAAGTTTTCGGAAGCCAGTGTTCTTACAAGTTCCCCTTTAACATTATAAACATTTAAAGTGACTTCACCGGCATTTACCAGATCAAAACTGATGATAGTTGTCGGGTTAAAGGGATTCGGATGATTCTGATGAAGTTGTGTAATAGCAGGAAGAATTGTTCCCGCTTCAATAGGAGGTGCCACTGTTATTGTGACAGGGATTTCCAGATAACTTTCATCTGGATCATTGTTAATGATATGCAGATTAGCTTCATAAATTCCTTCGACCAGATTGGTTGCGTCAAAAGATACATTAATATATGATGAATTTCCCGGTGCAATAATTCCATTTGTGGTGCTGCAATAAAGCCATCCTTCATTTATTCCATCATCTATCTTATAGAGAGGACCGTCCCAGTCACTCAACCACAGATCGAAACTGTCATGTGTAATGGAATAGATCTCTCCTGCATCGGGTGGTATAAATTGTGTAATAAACTCGGCAGTTCCGGAACCGCTGTTAAGATTGAATTGTGACACATAAGAACCAAAAAGACCACAACTCCATAAATTCCCGTTTTCATGTTCCGGTACCCAGACAATTTGTTCTGAGAAACCACCAAAACTCGATGAAAACATTTCAATTACAGTACCGGTATTATCTAACCTATAGAAAGTTGGATTCGTTACATATATATTATTTACTATAAAGTAATCTCCATCCCAGGTCAAGGCGTGAAATGCAGTAGAAGGACAACTGAATGAACCGCCTGCTGAAGTGCCATCAAGGTTATACGAAAACACATCTCCGTTTACATCTCCAATCCAGAGATATGTCCCATCCCAAGTTATACCAAAAGGATCAGGATGTATAGGATATGAAGCTATGACAACTTGGCCAGCAGGGTCAATAACATCTAAATTAAAAGCAACATTTACACTATAAAACAGATCATCAACCAAAACTATTCCTATAGAAAAAGCTGTTGAATTACCATAACTTCCCAAAATATCACCGATAGCCCGTGAATTTGTATTATTAGAAGGATAAGATTCAGCTCTTTCACCGGATGTTATTTCCTTTGTTATGATAAAGTCTAGATGGGAATCACCAATATTTTCGATAGTTAGTACTTGAGTATCCATCTGACCAGTTTCCAGATTGATATCAAAGGAAAGTGGTGTAACTTCAATTTCCGGTGGCGGAATAGTATCAGCTCGAAGAAGCCAGTTACCGGGATGACCGTAATTATCAATTAAATCCAGAGGAAAATCATATGAAGGATCACCTATATCGTTAACATCAAAAGTACCCGGTGATGTTGTACAAACATACCAGGAAGAACCTTGAGTCGTAGTTATATCAAGAGAGCATGGAAACAATCCCGTTGCATTTTCATATAATGAAGCTATATAAAAAACACCGCTAACCATAGTTGCAGGTATTGTAACTGTTGTAAATATGTCTGTATCAGGATTAGTGATAGTCGTCGAAGCTTCTGTTAAATAAACAGCATCACTTGGATCCCAGTCATTAGTTGGATCATTATAAAGAATAAGCCTTACCGGATGACCGGTAGGAGTTACGTCTCCCGGAGTTCCCCAGGCAATACTGATAGATCCGATTATTTCTGAACCTGCAATTGCCTCGAAGGCATTCAGAACCATAAAATCACTGGCTGGGGTCATACCAAGAGTTTCTTCCGAACTGCCATCATCGAGTTGATAAAGTTCCCGCGATCTTTGCGGATCTGTGTTGTTTAAAATACCCTCTTTGATGTTAGAATTTGAGGCAGGTTTAACATCTAAATTAACCATACTAGCGACATTTTCTTGTGCAAACAGCAATGATGAAAAAAAAGTTAAAAGAATAGTAAGGAATACTAAATAATTCATTTTTTTCATTTTCTCTCCTTTTAGAAATTTTAGTTCTATTTTTTATTATTTGAACTTTGAATTTATTTACAAAATTTTTCTTTTATTTTCCTCAGAAATTAAAGGCTCGTATTCGAAAGTGTTAAGTGCTTAGCTAACTGTCAATAACAAAATAATTTAACGGCAGCAAATATAATGTGTGCTTAAGTAGATCTAACAATTATATGAATCCCTTGCAGTTCCCTTTTATACAAAGGGTGTAAGAGGAATCGTAAAAAGGGAAACGTAGAATAGCAGGGAGAAATTCATATCAATGTAATTTCTTTTCAATTACCTTCTTACAATGGCATCTCTTATTCTCCCTTAGCAATAAGGGAGACAGTAGAGGGATTCTCTTTCAACATCTCTCTCTCTTTTCCTGTTATTTACTTCATAACATTTTCAGTGTTTTCTAATACTTCCTACTTCGATGAACTCAGTATGACAGGAGAATTTATTTCACTGTGTCTTTGTACCTCTGTGTTGTTACTTATTTAAAATGTCCGTAATCGTACGTTAATTGTTCTACATCGCACACATTTCTAGCAGGTTATTAAAGCTAATTTCTTATGTTTTAACATCTTATGCCTTTGGCATATTAATTGCTATATTTATAATAGAAAAATAAAATAAAATAGAGGGAAAATGTTAAAAAACTATTTTAAGATCGCTTTCAGGAACATACTTAGACATAAAGGATTCTCATTTATAAACATTTTCGGATTAGCACTTGGTTTAGCTGTATTCGTGCTCATCATGCTGTGGGTACAAGATGAAAACAGTTATGATGAGTTTTATCAACATGCTGATAGACTTTATAGATTAGTTGGCAGGGCAGAATTAGGAGAACAGACTTTTCAAGCAGTAGTTACTCCGGGAGAATTCACTCCATATTTGCAGGAAAATATCCCCGAAATAGAAGAAGCTTCCCGCTACCGACCCGTAGATGAAGTTTTGGTTAAGGTGGGAGACACAAAATTTATTGAACGAAAACTGGCTTGTGCAGATTCAAGTTTCTTCAGGTTATTTGATTTTAATGTGGTTTCCGGAAATGTGGAAGAGGCTCTGAGTAGCGTAGAAAAAATAGTTCTAACTCGCAGTACTGCCCAAAAGTATTTTGGGAACGAAGATCCAATGGGGCAAACTATTGATCTTTATAATGGTAGATTGATAGCAACAGTATCTGCAATTATAGAAGATCTGCCTTCTAATACTCACTTCGATTTTGACCTGCTGATGTCGATGAAATTATTAGCTCCGTTTGATTGGGGTAATCACTATTTCAATGGTTATTTTTTGCTTGCAGAAAATGCCGATCCAGACCTTGTGGTAGAAAAAATAAATGAGCGTATTAAAGAAAAAGACTTTGGGTTCGATGCTCATTATTATCTTCAATCTATCAAAGATATTCATCTCAGATCGAATTTCGATATCGATATTGCTGATAGCACCTCCGAAGTTAATAATAATGTTTATATTTTCACATTTATAGCCTTTTTCATCTTGCTGATCGCCTGTATAAATTTTATGAATCTTAGCACTGCACGCAGCAGTAAAAGAGCCAGAGAAGTGGGAGTTAGAAAAGTTGTAGGTGCCTATCGCAAAAATCTGATGTGGCAATTCTTGGGTGAGTCAGTTTTATTCGCATTTTTGGGAATGATCTTCGCCCTTGTATTAATAGAACTTCTGTTGCCGGGGTTTAATCAACTCACGGACAAAAACCTGCAATTATTCGATGGTGGACAAATTGACCTGATCTTGCAGGTTTTATTATTAACCGGTATTACAGGACTTGTAGCAGGATTCTATCCCAGCTTATATCTTTCTTCCTTCAAACCAATTTTAGTGATGAAAGGTTAATCAACTCATCATAGTTCCATGCTCAGAAGAATTTTAGTGATCATTCAATTTGCGCTTTCTGTTATTCTAATTTGTGGAGCAATTGTGGTTTCCAATCAACTCAACTTTATCCAAACTAAAAATCTGGGATATGATAAAGAAAACCTGGTTTATATGGGAACAGTTCATGGTTATAAAGAGAATTATGATAAATTCAGGCAAGAGGTTACCTCTCTACCGGAAATCGAAAACATCACCCTTTCTTCTGATATTCCCACAAATACGATTCACCTTTGGAGTGGTTTTGAGTGGGAAGGAATGGAAGAAGGTAAAGATTATATGCTCAATGTGTTCACCGTTGATGAGCATTATTTGAATACTATGAAATTCAATATAATAAAAGGAAGAGCTTTTTCGCCGGAATTTGCTGATTCCGCCAATTATATTTTGAATGAAGCTGCAGTAGCTTATAGTGGAATTGAAGATCCCCTGGGTAAGAAATTTTCTTTGAATGGAATACAGGGAAATATCGTTGGTATAGTGCAGGATTTCAATTTTAAATCTATTCGTACTACAGTAGAACCCCTGGTTATTCGACAAGGTGATTATCTGCAGTATATGATCGCACGAATCCAACCTTCTAATCTTCCTCAAACTGTAGAAAAATTAAAAGCTGTCTGGGAAGCAAATTATCCTGAGTATCCATTTGAATTGCATTTCTTAGATGCTGATTTCGAAAGGTTATATGAAGCTGAACAGCGAACAGGTAAAGTTTTTAGATATTTCACAATTCTAGCAATTCTCATCTCGTGTCTGGGTTTATTTGGACTGGCTTCTTTTACAGCAGAGCAACGAACTAAAGAGATAGGTGTTCGTAAAGTAATGGGAGCTTCGGTGCAGCAAATTGTAACATTACTCTCTTCTGAATATCTCAAATGGATGTTGGTTGCAAACCTGATTGCCTGGCCTCTGGCTTGGTATGTCATGAACAAATGGTTACAGAATTTTGCCTATAAAATCCAGATAAACCTGGCGTATTTCTTGTTGGCAGGAATCGCTACATGCGCGATTGCCCTGGTCACTGTTAGTTTTCAAACTATTAAAGCAGCTAACAGTAATCCTGTAAAAGCGTTGAATTATGAATAAATTTGAAGGATACAGTTAAAATTTGCGTCTTAATAAGTATGAAGTAATTTGGAGGTTATTATGAGAGAGGTTGTATTATCCATCCCAACCCTGGAAGCCGAACAGAATGTAGAGATAGATGTAAGGATCAATGGTAAAAAGAGAACACTGAAATACCGGGTGGAAATAGTACATTGGAAAGGAACTGAACCGACATCAGAAGAGAAGGTTACTGTTATCAGGCATGCAATAAATGATTATGATAAAGACTGGGAACTGATCCAGATAGGAGCACCTGATCATGATAACATTCCACTCATGTTTCGAAAAAAAATATATACAAAAATAAAAAAATAGTAATAATTAAATTTATTAATTTAGGAGTTAGAATGAGAAAAATATTTTACCTGATCATATTGGGAATTTTTCCGTTGTTCTGTTTTGCAGAGCAATATTCAATGGAGAAATTAATTAATATCGGATTAGAAAGTTCCTACGATATCAAGCAGGAAACAGTTAATGAGAAAAATTCTACAAGTTTATTCAGAAGCAGCCTATACGGCATTTTACCAACTGTTACAGCTGGAGTGAACAGGAACAAGTTCTACGATTCGATCCTCGAACCAAACGAAACAGACTGGAGCAACAGCGGCTACCTGACAATATCAAAAAGTTTCTTCCTGAACGAACCTTCATACTACAATATTCAAACATCGATCTACGGAATGAAAAACGCAAAAAAATCGTTTGATGAAACAAGAAAACAAACTGCTTATTTTATCTTTTCGAGTTACTTAAGTGTTTTAGAATTACAGGAAACATTAGAAATACAACAAAAAAACCTGGAGTTGCAAAATAAGATACAACAGCAGATACAAGTGCAATTTGATACAGGAAATAAGTCACTGTTAGAATTAAAACAAAGCGAGGTTTCATTGATTGATTATGAAATTGCAGTTAATGAAGCTTCTAATTCTCTTGCTAAAACTAGAAATGAACTTTTTTCATATCTGAATATTGAGGATGAATGTTTTGAATTTGTTGAACCTGAGTTTAATATAGATCTGGTGAGATCAGAATTTCATTCTAATAATATATTGGAACAGAAACTTAATACTCTGAAGATAAATAAACTTTTACATCTTCAAAGCACTATGAACTTACTGCCTGTTATCTCAATCGGCTATAATGTAAATCACTCTGATAACAATAATATAAATACATTTTCCGACTATACCCGTGATTCCCAGACACTTTCTATCAGTGCAAGTTGGAACATTTTTGGGTTATTAGAAAATTTTGAGGAAACTATTCGCAGTAAGCGGAATTTAGAAATCCAGAAACTGGATTATGATGTAAGCATAAATAATTACAATATACAATTAACTAATCTACACAATGACCTGGAAACTTTAAAAAGGTCCTTTGATCTTTATGACGAAAAATTGAAATTAGCAGAGGAAAATCTCAGTATGGCACAGGAACATTTCCGTTTAGGAATGATAAGCCTTCTAGATCTTGATCGTTCTAAAATAGATTTTCAGAATACACAACTTGCCCGCATTCAGAAACATTATCAACTTATGAAAAAGCAGGAAGAGATCAATTTATTATTATCTGATAATATCCTGGGGAGATGGTAGGAAGTAGATGAAACAATGGATCTGGATGGGTGGAGAAGAACTAAGTTCTGAACAATGGAAAAGATCTTTTGAGACAATAAAAGAACATGGTATTGATGCAGTTCTGCTGAATGGAAATGAAAAAATATTTGAAAAAGCTATTCCCATTGCCAACAATATGGAGCTTGAAATTCATACGTGGCTGATAACATTGCTCGGGGATAATGAACTGGCTAAGAAACATCCCGAATGGTTCGCTGTAAATGGTTTAGGAGAAACAGCTGCTGAAATACCACAATATGTGGATTATTATAAATGGTTATGTCCCAATAATCCTGAAGTACAAGAATATCTCATAGATAAAGTTAATAGTTTGAGTAAGATCCCTGGTAACAGCGGTGTCCATCTTGACTATATTCGTTTCTGTGATGTGATCCTGCCAATTGGTATCCAACCAAATTATAAGCTTGTACAGATAAAAGAAGAATCTCGATACGATTACTGTTACTGTAATCACTGTGTTAAAAAATTCAAATCTCAATATAATATTGATCCGCGAGAGATCACTGATCCATCCTATAATAAAAAGTGGCTACAATTTCGTTATGACAGTATCACAAACTTAGTAAACATACTTGGTGAGAAAGTAAGAGAGAATAAAAAACAAATTACAGCAGCTGTCTTCCCCATTCAAATGCAGCGATATGTACGACAACAATGGAATAGATGGGATCTGGATGCTGTTTTCCCAATGATGTATCACTCCTGCTATAACGAAAGTATCGATTGGATAGCGGCTGAAACAAAAAAAGGTATAAATCTATTAGGTAACACAGCCCTATACAGCGGTTTGTATATCCCGTCAATAAAACCTGGTGAATTGGAAACTGCTGTAACATATGCAGTAACTGGCGGAGCAGCAGGAGTTTCATATTTCTGTTTTAAGGCAATAAACAATGAGCATTGGAACAATTAATAAATGGAGAAGAACATGCTGAATTTTATGACCGATCTTGCCCGGTCTACCGAAATCATTATCCGCAAAGCTTACAATAAGACTGAAACCAACATTAAATATAAAGGTAATATTGATCTTGTTACTGAAACAGATCTGCAATGTGAAGAGTTTATAATATCAAGTATCAGGAATAAATTCCCTGAAGATGCTATCCTTTCTGAGGAAAGTGAAGTAATTAATGATGGCGCTCCTATAAAATGGATAATTGATCCATTGGATGGGACAACTAATTTTGCTCACAGGTATCCATTTTGTGCTGTTTCAATCGGGGTGGAAGAATTAGGGATCATGAAATATGGAGTTGTATTTGCTCCAATTTTGAACGAGCTGTTCTATGCTGAAAAAGGGAAAGGAGCTTTTCTTAATAATAATTCAATTTCCGTATCAAAGGGAACTAAGATATCGACTTCTCTTATAGGTACAGGATTTCCGTATGATCGCTGGGAAAAGGGTGATTTCTATATTAAAGAATATCTTGCTTTTACAAAAAAATGTCAGGGTGTGCGCCGTGCTGGCGCCGCGGCAATTGATCTTTGTTATGTTGCCTGTGGCAGACTTGATGGATTTTTCGAGCGTAAACTCAAGCCATGGGACACAGCGGCAGGAAGTTTGATCGTTTCGGAGGCAGGAGGAACAGTATCTTAATTTACTTCAAATAACTGGCATTATTCTGATAATACTATTGTAGTTTCTAACTCCTTACTTCATAAAGAAATTTTGAATATACTAGTAACCGCGCACAAATAAAATAAGCTTTAAGACTAACTAAATTTAATTTATAAAACAATTGACATCTTGAACTATAATTCATTTATTGAAAATGTCATTACATGAATCATGCATTGAGGAATGAGTATGAAAGGAAACACAACTAAGCTATTGGAAAAGCAGTTAGATAAAAGAGAAGCAATTATCAAAGCAGCAATAGAAGTGTTTTCTTATAAAGGTTTTCACAAAGCTAAAATCTCACATATAGCAAAGTTAGCTGACGTAGCAGATGGTACAATGTATTTGTATTTCAAAAATAAAGAACATTTATTGGTATCTGCTTTTGATGAGTTGACAGAAAATATTTTGATCGATATGAAATCAACAATATCGCTTGAAAAAACAGCTTTAGACCGTCTGTCAAAATTTATAGATCTTCATGTTGATATATTTACTGAAAAACCGGAAATTGCTAGATTCTTAGCAATTGAGTTGAGACAAAGTCCAGATTTTTACGAATCTTATCCTGCTTATAATCCTCTTAAAGAATACATCTCTTTTATCGAAATCCTGATCATTGATGCTATTGAAGAAAAAAGTATTAGAGCAATTGACCCTAAAGCTTTAACCTTGATAATATTTGGTACTATTGATTTTCTGCTTACTGAATGGTCTACAAAAAATCAATCATTTTTATTACAGGAAATGAAAGACAAAATTGTTGACATTATTCGCTGGGGTATTCGTGTATAATAAAATGCAAGGAATTATATTGATAAAAAATATTTATTTTAGGAGAAATAGATGACTATACCGTTGAATAAACAAGAAAAGGATTTTATGCGTTGTATTTTAAGGTGGGATCAAAAAAAAGCACCTATTGAAGTTATAGTAAATACCATTTTCCTGGTACTTGGTATGTTGGTTACCCTTTATGTGGCTTATAAAACTATTATTAATCTTAATGACCTGCAATCATATTGGTTGATCTTACCTGGCTATGTTATCGGGATCCTGCTTTTATGTATCTATATAGTTGGAGAAATAAGGATAAAAGAGCGTAGAAGATATGCTTCGGTAATACGAAAAATCCTTATTTATAGCAGGAAAAATATAAATAATAATGCATGAATGATCCAAGTAGATCACAGCTATTAAAACTAGCACGAACAAGCATTAATTATTATTTAAACAATCATAGGTATTACGTTTTAGAAGATCTTGAAGATCCTGGTCTTTTAGAAGAACGGGCAATATTTGTCACTCTTCATAAAGCTGGTGAACTCCGAGGTTGTATAGGTCATATGCTTGCAAGAATGCCGCTTTATAAAGCAGTAATAGAAATGGCTGCTGCTGCCGCATTCGATGATCCACGATTCCCTTCTCTCCTGGAAGAAGAATTAGATAAAATTAAAATAGAAATCTCAATTTTATCACCTATGAGCAGGATTTACGATTATAGAAAAATCTGTTTAGGAACTGATGGCGTTTTAATCAGGAAAGGATTTCAGAGCGGTGTATATTTACCGCAGGTAGCTTCTGAAACAGGTTGGGATCTTGACACATTCCTGCAAAGTTTATGTGCATCCAAAGCAGGACTTCCGGCAGAGGCATACAAAGATGCAGATACAGAGATTTCAGTTTTCCAGGTAGACAAATTTAGTGAATAATCTTAAGTAAAAAAATAATATTATATTATAAATAAATACCCCGGAATTATGGGGTATTTATTTTTTCGCTAATTACCTTTAGGGAGGTTATTAGAGTTCGTCATTTGTATCATTTAAAATTTCAATATTAAAATCAATATTTTTCATTTCTTTTTTAACTTTTCGAAGATCTTTTTTAACATCATTCATTTCATCAATTTTGATGCTTTTGATCATCTTTACATTCTTATTTTTCCCTTCATTTAAGTTTTCAAGATCACTCATGGTTTTTTCCTCACCATCTATAATAACCCTTATCTCTCCATCTTCAATTGTAACCTCAACGTTCTTTTCAGATTCAAGAAAACCTCTCTCACCAATCTCAACAGGAATATCTTGTTCTTTACCATCTCGTTTAATAGTAAGTAAAATTTTGTCACCGATCTTTTTGTCTTTTACTGCTTCTCGGAGCATCAATTTTTTGTTTCCTTCTATTGCAACTATTTCATCACCATATTTTAATCCGGCTTTTGCGGCAGGTGTTCCTTCTATTACCTTCATGATCGTAGTTGTTTGTGTTACATCTTCCTTACCGGCAACATTTTTCTTCTCTTTATTAATATTCAATTTCACACCGATCCATTTGTTGCTGCCAGGAAGATCATACTGATAGAACATGACATTCTCAGGTCCATCAAAAAGGCTGAATGAACCTTCCTTATCAGTAAAAAGATACTTCGTTGTATCTTCTTTTTCACCTAGAAGTATATTAAGTTTCTTAGTTTTCTTACCTCTCACGATCTCTAGTTTGATCTTATCATCAGGTTTATAATTCTTCAGCATTTTGATCAATTGATCAGTTGTATAGATCTTTTCATTATCAAATGTCAGAAGGACATCTTTATCTTTCAAGCCTGCTTTCTCTGCCGGAGAATCTTTAACAACTTCACTTATCAAAATTCCATAAGATTTTTTTAATTTGAGCGTTTCCTTGATCTCCTCATCCAGATCTTTCAGGAATACACCCATGTAAGTCCTTTTAGGAACCTCCGGGACCTTTCGTTCTTCTAACTTAAGACTGCATGTGTCTGTAACTTTACCTCTTTTAAAAGTAATTTTAAGTTTTTGCTCCGGTTCATATTGTAGAAGCATTTTCTTAATTTGATCAACTGTATAGATCTTTTCTCCATCAATCTTCAAAATAAGGTCATCAAGTTTTAATCCCGCTTTCTCGGCAGGACTTTCTTCAGATACTTTTTTTACTAAAACACCATATTGTTCATCAATAGCTCCATTTAAAATAAGCCCCATTCTTACTTTTGATCTTGCGAATAAAGGAATACTGAATAACAACAAACCTATCAGTATAAGCATAACAATTTTTCTCATTTTTATCTCCATATTTTTTATTTCCTCACTTAAAAGCTGACTTCGCGCAGTTGTTTTCTTTGTTCAGGCTTATTAAATTCAGATATTATCATTACTGCATGCGAATCCTGTGATACATATTTCCGAATAATATAAGCTTTATCCTCTTCGTATTTTGTTGGATCGATCCTATTTTTTAGATTTGGATTATTAATGGATGTATAATAAAATTTATCATTATCCTCAGCAAATTTCTTAAAGAATTCATCATCCGAATAATCAGTATTATTTTCCTCCTGAGATGTAAGATCATTTTTAAAAGCGATTTCATTTGCTTTAATACTTATCTCAGGGAAGATTATTACTGAAACTGCAATTAGAGCCATTACGCAAGCAAATGCAACAGAATAGCGAAATTTTATTTTATAAATATTCTCTTTTTTATAATATTTATTAACCAATTTATCATGTAATGTTTGCTTAAACTTATCACTTTCAATTATTGGTATATCTAATGATAACAGCCTGTTTTCAAGATCTTTCATTACTGATCTCCTTTTCAATTTTCTCTCTTAATTTTTTAAGTAGTCGATGAGTTTGAACCTTCACTGCACCCTCTTTCTTCTTTAGTATTTCACCAATTTCTGCATAACTTAACTTCTCATAAAAACGTAATGTGATCAGATTTTGTTCAGATGTATTCAATTCAATCATAAATTTCTCAATAAGCGAGAAATCAAGTTTGATCAACTCTCCTGCAGGCAGATTCCATTCAAAGTTTTTTTTGATCTCTTTATCACGTTTCCTGTTACGGAAATATTGGTTTAGTTCATTAATTGCAATTCTATATAACCAAGATGAAAATCCGCAATTGCGAGAATCGTAAAATCTAAAGATAGATAATCGTTTCATGGCCTTAAAGAAAACATTAGAAACGATTTCATTACTCACAGATTCTTCATTCACTCTATAATGTACAAAATTATTAATTTTTGGATAATACTTACTATAAAGATAATCAAATTGATTGATATCTTTTTTAGCATTGATGATCATCTCTCTTTCTCTATCCAAATCTAATTCCTTCGCATTTCTAGATACTATAACGTGAACCTGTATTTCAGGTTACAATTTATCTATTCACATGGCAATAATAGTCAAATATTTTATTGCTAATTAACAATACACTTAGAATTTATAGTCAATTTATGGTAACATGAAACTTAGTCTGAAAAAAAATATTGCCTGTTTTCTTTCAATTCAGATTCTTGCCAGTAATTATAAAGAAAAATAGGAGATAAAAATGAAACAAACAATTATATTATTGTTATTGATTTTACCCATAATGATCTTTGCTGAAGAATATACATTGGATGAATTAATCGATACAGGATTGAAAGATTCCTATTCCATACAGCAGGAAAACGTATCTATGCTGAATGCCCGTAGTGAGCTAAGAAGCAGTTGGATCGGGTTATTACCCTCGGCAAATATCTCTGCCGGTCGTTCCAAGAACTACGACACAAATTTGGATTGGTCTGAAAGTGCTTCATTTCAACTAAGTAAAAATATTAGTTTGAATGAGCCTTCCTATTATGATATAAGAACTTCCATTTTAAACAATAAGAATGCTGACCTTTCCTTAACAAATAAAAGAAAAGTAATTGCTTTCACAATATTCAGTAAATACCTTTCTGTATTGGAAGCGCAAGAGAATCTGGCTATCCAGAATGAAAATCTGGCACTTCAGCAAAGAATAAATGCTCAAGTTGAAGTTCAGTTTGAAGCTGGAGATAAATCTGTTTTAGAATTACAGCAAAGTAAAATATCTTTGATCGATTACCAAATAGCAGTAAATGAAGCAATGAATAACCTTGTAAAGCTGCGTAAATCTCTTTTTAATTACTTGAATATAAATGATAATGGCTATGTACTTGCCACTCCGGATATTGAGATTTCAGTTGAAAATGTAAAATTTCAAACTAATATTTCACTTCAGCAAAAAGAAAATTCTTTAAGAAGCAGCAAAATAATACTATGTCAACAAAGAATGAACTTTTTACCTTCAATATCTTTATCATATTCACTAACGCATAATGATCCAAATGATATCTATGATTTTGGAAAGTACGATAGAACAAAAAATACAATTTCACTTAATGCCAGTTACAACATATTTAATGTACTGCAAACTAGAGAACAATATCTGCAGATAAAAAGAACTCACAAACTATTAGAATTGGATTATGATATAACCAAAAAGAATAATGAAATTAATCTTCAAAACCTTTTTTCCGATTTTGGCACAATTAAACAATCACAAAAATTGTATTCAGATAAAATGGAACTTGCTGAGAAAAATCTAAAAATGGCACGGGAACAATATAATCTGGGAATGATAAGCCTTTTAGATCTTGATCGAGCAAAAATTGATTATCAGAACTCAAAAAGTTCCAGCATAAGTAAAGAATTTGAACTATTAAAGATGCAGGAAGAGATAAATTTGTTTCTTTCAAATAAAATTCTTGGTAAGTGGTAACAACCTAGAAAAATTTAAAGGGCAAACCAACGGTTTTATTTCTGAATCTTCTAACTTTGTAAAAAGTTTATTTATAAGCAAAAAAAACGGCGGAGAAATCCGCCGTTTAATTTTTTATATTTTACATATCACTTATTTTAATTTGTTCAATTCTATCATTCGTAATTGAATTAATGCTATTTACATCTTTCTCTTTTATCGGACTGTTCGTTTTTGTACCTTCCCTGGTAGATTCAAATGTTATGGTAAATGTAAATTCAGTAGTAATTCCTATGTTATAAAGAGTATAATAATATCCATCTGTTGCATAGAATTTAACATCCCAATCTCCTGGAGTAACTATCCATTCTGCAGCTTCCCAGTATCCAATCGTTCCTATGAGATCATTGTCTCCCCAATACAAATCATCACTAGGAGCTAAATATACTTCTGTAATGTTATAAAAAGTTTCATTCTCCAGGCGAATAATACCTGCATCAGAATTAATATCGACATTTGCTGTTGAACCTGGTTTGATTGTCTTATTAACAGAATTAGAGAAAACAAAATCACCACCAAAGTCAACAGTTACACTTTTATCTTCATCACCAAATATAGAAGTGCTCAAATCCCAGGAATGAGAATCTTCTTCACCTGGATCTAGCCATTGAGTTGAACCGGAATTTAACTCATACCATGAATCTCCGCTAGATTCATTTTCAATTTTTAAAACACCTTCATCTGAACAACCGGCAAATATCAATACTGAAACGAAAAGCAAGCCTAAAAATTTCTTCATAATTTTCCTCCAATTAATTACTTTTTTACACTTCTTGTTAACTTCTGTATCATAAGAAATTATTTTTAATCTGTAGAAGTTTGGCAAGTTAAATATTATTACCTTTCTACTATAATAATTACAAATTGCGGTAAGTCAGGGATTACTGATTCGAAGAAACACAGTTTCTTCTCTCGTTAGTGCTAATCGCTGCTAATTTTGCAATAGCAAAATCAGATTCCGGCTATAAAATTACATCGTTTGCTCATTTTATTCACAAGCCGAAGTGTAAGTTTATTTGATAAATTAACATATGCTATTTACTTCGTTTGCTCATTTTATTCACAAGCCGAAGTGTAAGTTTATTTGATAAATCAACATATGCTATTTACTTCGTTTGCTCATTTTATTCACAAGCCGAAGTGTAAGTTTATTTGATAAATTAACATATGCTATTTACTTCGTTTGCTCATTTTATTCACAAGCCGAAGTGTAAGTTTATTTGATAAATCAACATATGCTATTTACTTCGTTTGCTCATTTTATTCACAAGCCGAAGTGTAAGTGGTCAAAATCAGCCCAAGATTATTCCTGAGCTGATCTTCTCATTTTCTATTTCAGCAATAAGCATTTCTTCATGCCAATAGTTCTCTTATCAACAATCAGTTTATACAGATATAAACCTGAGCTTACCGGATTTTCGGAAGAATCTTTTCCATTCCATAAAACAGAATGGTATCCAGCATCTTGGTTTTGATCAACCAAAGTGTTTACCTTTTGTCCTTTGATGTTAAAAAGTTCAATTCTAATGTTTGCATTTTCTTTAAGATTATATTTAATCGTGGTTGTAGGATTAAAGGGATTTGGATAACTACCAACAAGCTTTGATGTAAATGGTATTATTGAGTTATCATTGATTTCGGTAATGTTTACTGTAACATTCCAAATTGTATCTAATTCAAACTCTTCATCAAAAGTAATACATTTAATTTCAAAGTCACCGTTTTCTGTGAAGTTATATACGTAGTTACTATCTGGATTGTTCATGTTTTCTTGATTTACATACCAGGTATATTCTAACTGACTATCAATATCTTCCCCAATAACTTCAAAAGTTATTTCTTGCTCATCAGTGATTTCAAAAACTAATTCTTCCGGTGAAAAACTGATAATTTCAGGAGAATCGTTAACAACATTGATATTTAAACTGAATGTAGTTTCACAAATATCTCGTGAATTACGATTAACATTATCATCTGCTGTTATTGTTATATCTGTAATTCCAAAAAGATTTTCAATTGCTGAAATTGATAAAATATTATTATCAATTTCAACTAGCACAATTAAATCTTCTATTACAAATGAATATGTTAATTCATCACCATCTGGATCATTAAAATGTTCATTGAGATCAATTTCAAAGATTTCTGTAAAATCTTCATCAATACTGATATCATCAATTGGAATTACCACTACTGGAGCTGAATTTCCTAAATTTATTGTAAAACTATTACTAAGTGACATAGTACCATCAATCTCATTATTAACAAATACATCCCAAACACCAATCTCAGCATTAATTGGAATATCAAAGTCTACAGATAATGATGTATTACTATTTGGAAAAGAACTGATTGCATTTATTGTTGTGCTTCCCATAGCAAACCAGACGCTATTGATAGTATTAGTTCCTTGGTTAAAATGCGTGTCCTGTCCGGTAATCGTCACTGATAAATTCTCTCCCTGTATGGCATAATCGGGATTTATTGAAATGATCTCAGGTTCAGGATTACCCGTAATAATTGTGAAACAATTATTTAGTGATAAAGTTCCATTGATGCTATTCTGAACAAATAAGTTCCAAATACCTATTTCAGCATTGTCTGGAATATCAAAGTATGCAGTTAATACGGTATTACTATTGGGGTATGAATTCGTAGCGTTTATGGTTGAACTACCCATAGTAAACCAGACATTGTTGATCGTATCAGTTCCTTGATCAAAATTCGTATCCTGTCCGGAAATCGACACAGATAAAAATTCTCCTTGTTCTGCGTTATCAGGATTTATTGATATGAGTGCAGGATTAGGATTATTTGTAACTATGGTAAAACCATTACTAAGTGATATAGTTCCATCAATGTTATTATTAACAAATACGTCCCAATCACCTATTTCAGCATTAGTTGGGATATCAAAGTCTACAGATAATGATGTATTACTATTTGGAAAAGAACTGATTGCATTTATTGTTGTGCTTCCCATAGCAAACCAGACGCTATTGATAGTATTAGTTCCTTGGTTAAAATGCGTGTCCTGTCCGGTAATCGTCACTGATAAATTCTCTCCCTGTATGGCATAATCGGGATTTATTGAAATGATCTCAGGTTCAGGATTACCCGTAATAATTGTGAAACAATTATTTAGTGATAAAGTTCCATTGATGCTATTCTGAACAAATAAGTCCCAAACACCAATCTCAGCATTAATTGGAATATCAAAGTATGCAGTTAATACGGTATTACTATTAGGGTATGAATTTGTAGCGTTTATTGTTGAGCTACCCATAGTAAACCAGACATTGTTGATCGTATCAGTTCCTTGATCAAAATTCGTATCCTGTCCGGAAATCGACACAGATAAAAATTCTCCTTGTTCTGCGTTATCAGGATATATTGATGTAAGCACTTGGCCATTTAGTATCGAAAAAGATAGTAAACCAAGTAAAATGATACTTAATGATTTTACAGTAATCATAATTACTCCTTTTGAATTTTTTCTTTAAATATTTTCTCATATTTTTTAATTTTAGGATTAGAATCTATTTCAGTACTTCTCATTATTGTATTATAAGCCATTTCATATTGCTCTAAATTATAATAAACAATTGCTAAATTTACAATTGTATCATTAAATTTTGGATACAAATTGATAGCTTTATTATAAATTGAAATTGCATTTTCATGTTCCCCAGCAAGTTCATAGCATGTTCCTAGATTATTCATAACATGTAAATGGTAAGGGCTTATTTTATGTGCTGTAATAAAATTTGATAATGCTGTTTGTATATTCCCCAATAAATATTCAGCTTCACCTTTATACCACATTAATGGTGTAGAAGTTGGATCAATTTCATAGAAAATAGTTGTTCCGCTATTTATATTTTTTATTACTTCAGTCCAATCTTTATTCGTTCTTGCGATTAATGCTTTCCTGGTTTGAATCTCAGCATTTAGTCTTTTGAAAACTACCAAAAGAGAAAACATTATTTGAACGAAGATGATCATACAAATTATGAAAAAGGTTTTATTTGATTTGATTTTTAATATTTTCCTCTTATTATAGTAAGTTGATAATGCAAAGAAGAAATATATATGTAGCAAAACCTGATGAAAAATTCTTTCTTTCGGGAAGCTAAAGAAGGCAATTACTAAATAGCCAATGATTCCGAACAACATTAATAACATAAAGATAAAATCAGTTTCGGATGAGGTTTTTTTTAGGAATTGAAATATATAAAATATTATGCTGATAAACATTAATAAGTAAAAAATGAAGCCAAATAATCCAATTTCAGAAAAAACCCATAAAAAATCGTTATGCGGTCTTTGATAGAAGGTTTTGGTAAATGCATTATCAGTAAAGTTCTTATTTCCAAGTGATAGAATAGAATTTTTCCAATTTCCTAGACCAATTCCCATAAAGATATTATTGTAAATTATCTTTGCTGTCGCTTTCCATAAAAAAAAGCGAGCTTGAATGGAATTTGTTCTTCCTAATGATGAATCATAGGATTTTGGTGTAAATTGCGCATTTACCAATAAAGATATTACTATTATGAAAATTAGAAAACTTGAAATATACAAAGATTTGTTCTTCAATATTTCAAACAGTAGACTGCTTTTTTTTGTTTTAAAAAAATGTAGGCTAACTAATAATATTGTAATTGAAGATATTATTATTGCTAACCAAACGGAACGGGTTTGAAGTGAGAATATGCAAATAAAAATTCCTCCTAAGGAAATTATGCCGAGGATTTTCCAGATTTTCCTATATTTAATAATCCCGAAAGAAACAAATGGTAACATCAAAAAAAGCGTAGATGATAATAAATTTTTATTTGTCATTGTTGATGCATTTTTTATAATACCAGATTTCATTAATTGAAAAAAAAATATTGTTATTAGAAATAGTGAAGATAAAATAATTAACTTAACTATTTTTTCACGAATTTCTAAGTTATTAGCAAATATACTTGTAAATAAATAAAGGAAGAAGAAAAGTGAAAATAATTTAACTAATTCAAAAATTGCATCTCCGAAATTTAAAGCTTTTAATAAGGAAAATGTAGAAAATAGCAAATACAAAACATAAAATATAAAAAAGGGATGTTTTATTATATTAATTAATGGATTTTGTTTAAATTTCAAAATAGACAATAACATAAGGACTAACACGATAAAACATAGAATCATAAATCGTAAAATTGATACTGGGTCAATTGTTTTTGTTGAAAAAACCAGTGGTAAAAGAAGTAATAGAATTATTAGAAATTTGTTTGCATTAATTTCAATTTTCTTCCATTTCATCTAAACCTCTATGTTCCCATATACATTTTGTTTAACAGTCAATTCTTTCTACATTAAAGATTTATAATCTATTGATTTTATTTCTTATTCCAATATTTTCCTTTCTATTACTTGAAAAAAACAATTTTTTAATTGTCCTACCACTTCTCAATCTTTTTCTATTTTTATTGTTGCAAATCTAAGTATACAACATACTATCTAATAGTACGCTTAACTAACCTATAGCTACTATAATAGTTCGTAATAACTTCATAGTTTGTTACACTTTTTTCCTTTTTCATTTCACTAATCCTATTTTGTAAAAACAAAATTTATTAGTCAATTAGAAAATAAATCACTCTATTTATTAGGTAAATGTATAGCTTAAAGATAAATTAATTCGGTTGAAAGCTATTATGGCGGAGAGTCAGGGATTGCTGATCCGAAGAAACATAGTTTCTTCTCTTGTCAGTACTACTTCACTCCTGGTATCTCGCAGCTGCTCAATCCCAGATTCAAGCAATAAGATTGCATCGTTTGCTCATTTTATTCACAAACCGAAGTGTATATTTATTTAATAAAATAACCTATGCTATTCACTTCGTTTGCTCATTTTATTCACAAACCGAAGTGTATGTGGTCAAACTCCCTGCAAGAAGAACCAGGATTCTCTTACCAAATGATGATTCGTAATTCATAATTTTAAATTATAATGGCGGAGAGTCAGGGATTCGAACCCTGTTTTAAATTTAAATTCTTGACGTTTTTGGATAGTACCATTTTATTTGTTATTGTGTTGATGATTAAGAAGTTACAAAGATTATAATTTGTGGATACTTG